>BNJT01002042.1_pt1:0-97500 | contig 659820 bp, 877 predicted proteins | sample 8540491 | NCBI WGS metagenome assembly BNJT01 (sample SAMD00202455, study PRJDB9452) | human saliva metagenome | host: Homo sapiens | reverse complement strand
CGGCGAGTTATAGTTACTGGCAAGGTTAAGGACTTAAGGTCCGGAGCCGAAGCGAGAGCGAGTCTGAATAGGGCGTAAAGTCAGTAGATATAGACCCGAAACCGGGTGACCTATCCATGTCCAGGATGAAGCTAAAGTAAAATTTGGTGGAGGTCCGAACGCACATCCGTTGAAAAGGGGTGGCGATGAGGTGTGGATAGCGGAGAAATTCCAATCGAACCCGGAGATAGCTGGTTCTCCTCGAAATAGCTTTTTAGGGCTAGCCTCATGGAGAGTCTAACGCAGGTAGAGCACTGAATTCTTGAGGGGGCGTCAAAGTCTCACCAATAGATATCAAACTCCGAATGGCGTATAGATATACATGGGAGTCAGACTGCGGGATATAAATTCCGTAGTCAAAAGGGAAACAGCCCAGATCTACAGCTAAGGTCCCAAAGTACATGTTAAGTGGTAAAGGATGTGGGATTTCATAGACAACTAGGATGTTGGCTTAGAAGCAGCCACACATTCAAAGAGTGCGTAATAGCTCACTAGTCGAGAGGTCCTGCGCCGAAAAATTAACGGGGCTAAAAACATGACACCGAAGCTTAGGGATGGTGTAAACCATCGGTAGAGGAGCATTGAAAAACACGTAGAAGCGGTACCGTAAGGAGCCGTGGAGAGTTTTTGAAGAGAGAATGCCGGAATGAGTAGCGAGATGGAGGTGAGAATCCTCCAGGCCGAATATCTAAGGTTTCCAGGGTAAAGCTGATCTGCCCTGGGTAAGTCGAGGGCCTAAGGCGAGGCTGAGAAGCGTAGTCGATGGACAACTGGTGTAGATTCCAGTACCTTACTAAATCAGAAATGTGGGGACACATGGAGAAAGAGAGAGCCGGGAATGAGAAGACCGGTGCAAGGGAGGTAGGAGTGTAGTAGGAAAAAAACCGCTACACAATCTGAAGACCTGATGCGGATCGAAAAAGAAGTAGAGAAGCTCTTAGACTCTGTGGCGAGAAAAAGCCGCTATTGTGTTTAGTAAGCCCGTACCGCAAACCGACACAGGTAGATGAGGAGAGAATCCTAAGGCCGGCGGGAGAAGCATTGTTAAGGAACTCGGCAAAATGACCCCGTAACTTCGGGAGAAGGGGTGCCCAGGCAACTGGGCCGCAGAGAAAAAGGCTCAAGCAACTGTTTAGCAAAAAACACAGGTCTATGCGAAACCGTAAGGTAAAGTATATGGGCTGACGCCTGCCCGGTGCTGGAAGGTTAAGAGGAGAGGTTAGAGCAATCGAAGCTTTGAATTGAAGCCCCAGTAAACGGCGGCCGTAACTATAACGGTCCTAAGGTAGCGAAATTCCTTGTCGGGTAAGTTCCGACCCGCACGAAAGGCGTAATGATTTGAGCGCTGTCTCAACAATGCACCCGGTGAAATTGAAGTGCCAGTGAAGATGCTGGTTACCCGCGCCAGGACGGAAAGACCCCATGGAGCTTTTACTCCAGCTTGATACTGGGATTCGGTAATGTATGCACAGGATAGGTGGGAGACGAAGAAGATAGGACTTCGGTTTTATCAGAGTCGCTGTTGGGATACCACCCTTATGTTATTGGATTTCTAACCTTAGGCCGTAAGCCGGTCAAGGGACAATGTCAGGTGGGGGAGTTTGACTGGGGCGGTCGCCTCCGAAAGTGTATCGGAGGCGCTCAAGAGTTCCCTCAGGATGGTTGGAAACCATCCAAAGAGTGTAAAGGCATAAGGGAGCTTGACTGCGAGGGGCGACGGTCCGAGCAGAGTAGAAAACTACGGACTTAGTGATCCGGTGGTATGAAAGTGGGATTGCCATCGCTCAACGGATAAAAAGCTACCCTGGGGATAACAGGCTGATCTCCCCCAAGAGTTCACATCGACGGGGAGGTTTGGCACCTCGATGTCGGCTCATCGCATCCTGGGGCTGAAGTCGGTCCCAAGGGTTGGGCTGTTCGCCCATTAAAGCGGTACGCGAGCTGGGTTCAGAACGTCGTGAGACAGTTCGGTCCCTATCCGGCGCGGGCGTAGGATATTTGAGAGGATCTGTCCTTAGTACGAGAGGACCGGGATGGACTGACCTCTGCTGTACCTGTTGGGGAATCAATCCCATAGCAGGGGTAGGCAAGTTGGGGAATGGATAAACGCTGAAGGCATCTAAGCGTGAAGCCAACCTCAAGATGAGATATCCCATCGCAAGAGTAAGACCCCTTGAAGAGAACGAGGTAGATAGGGACTGAGGTGTAAGTGTAGCAATACATTCAGCTGACAGTTACTAATAGGTCGAGGGCTTATCCAATGCGTCTGGTTTTTGTCTAAAGTCTAGTCTGGAATAATCTTTGATATGTTGTTTTTCTGAGGAAAGGTAGTTGTTAGGTAATTGTGACCTAGGGATTACTAAGTACTCACTAAGATATAAGCTTCTATTATAAGAAGCAGGTACGATATGGCCCGGTGGCTCAGTTGGTTAGAGCGCCGCCCTGTCACGGCGGAGGTCGACGGTTCGAATCCGTTCCGGGTCGCTAGCCTTAGGGCTTATATATGGATGGATTCCCGAGTGGCCAAAGGGGGCAGACTGTAAATCTGTTGTCACTGACTTCGGTGGTTCGAATCCACCTCCATCCATTGAGACAATATGTCTTATGTAGAGTAATCTACACAACTGGGGTCTTAGCTCAGCTGGGAGAGCATCTGCCTTACAAGCAGAGGGTCACAGGTTCGAGCCCTGTAGGCCCCATTTGATTATCGCGGGATGGAGCAGTCTGGTAGCTCGTCGGGCTCATAACCCGAAGGTCGTTGGTTCAAATCCATCTCCCGCAACGAAAGAGACTTTTAAAGTCTCTTTTTTTTTATTGCTTTTCCGTATACTTTGTTCTATTGTAGAAAAGCAAGATTACTGCCATAGTAAGTAGAAGGGGGTAAGGATGAGAGTAGGAATATTAACCAGTGGAGGAGACTGTCAGGCTTTAAATGCAACCATGCGAGGTGTAGGAAAAAGCCTATATAACTTATTGGGAGATGTGGAAATCTATGGTTTCCTGGATGGTTACAAAGGTTTGATTTATGATGAATATCGTAAGATGGAGCGTTCCGATTTCTCCGGAATTTTGACGGAAGGCGGAACCATTCTGGGAACCAGTAGAACACCCTTCAAACAGATTCGGGAACCGGATGCCAATGGCTTGGACAAAGTTGAGGCGATGAAGCATACCTATAGAAAGCTTCGCCTGGATTGTCTTGTGGTTTTAGGGGGTAACGGTTCTTTAAAAACAGCCAATCTTTTGTCGGAAGAAGGATTGAATGTTATTGGTTGTCCCAAGACCATTGATAATGATTTGTACGGTACAGATATGACCTTCGGCTTTTATTCTGCTGTTCAAGTGGCTACCAATGCCATTGACTGTATTCATACTACGGCTGCCAGCCATGGTAGAGTATTCATTGTAGAGATTATGGGACATAAGGTAGGACTGCTTACCCTTTATGCCGGACTTGCCGGCGGCGCCGATATTATTTTGGTTCCGGAGATACCCTACGATATCAATGCGGTTTGTAAAAAGATTGCGGAGCGTCATGCCGGTGGTTCTCGTTTCTCTATTGTAGCTATAGCAGAAGGTGCCATTTCAAGGATGAATCTAAACTGACAAAGAAGGAATTAAAGAAGAAGCTGGCGGAGGATAGGAAGAATCATCCTTCCGTAGCCTATAAGCTGGCGAAGGAAATAGAGGAAAAAACCGGTGCTGAGGTCAGAGTAACCGTTCCCGGACACACCCAAAGAGGTGGACAGCCGGTTCCCTATGATCGTGTTTTTGCTACAAGAATCGGTGCGGAAGCTGCCAGAATGATTAAGAAGGAAAAAAATACGGCGTGATGCTTTCTTTAAAGAATAATGAAATCACAACGGTTCCCTTGGCAGATATTGCCGGTAAATTAAAAAAACGGTGGATCCGGATTCCGGAATTGTGAAAGAAGCCAAGATGCTGGGGATTTCATTTGGCGATGAAGAATAGCCGAAGATGAAGTTTTGTATAGAGCTTATTTAAAAAAAGAACTTGATGAACTTAGGCGCCAATTTTATCTGTTTTTAACGATATAGAAGGGATAAGAAGAATTGTCATATACCGCTTTATACAGAAAATGGAGATCTCGGGATTTCGATGATTTGGTTGGACAGGATGCCATCACTCGTTCCTTTAAGAATCAGGTAAGTCATGATCGTATTGGTCATGCTTACCTTTTTTTGTGGTACCAGAGGTACGGGTAAAACCTCCATGGCGAAAAATCTTGGCAAGAGCTGTGAACTGCCTAAATCCTAAGGATGGAAATCCCTGTAATGAGTGTGCAAACTGTAAGGCCATTTTGTCCAATACCAGCATTAACGTATATGAAATGGACGCAGCCAGTAACAATAAGGTGGATGATATTCGCTTGATTCGGGAACAGGTGGAGTATCCACCTGTAGGCATGCGTTATAAGGTATATATCATCGACGAGGTGCATATGCTGACAGAGTCGGCCCATAATGCCTTTTTGAAAACGCTAGAGGAGCCGCCGGAATACGCCATATTCATCCTGGCTACTACGGAGCCGAACGCCCTACCCATTACCATTCTTTCCCGCTGTCAGCGTTATGATTTTCGTAGAATTCCTGCGGATATTATTGCGGACAGGTTGAGACATATTGTGGAAGAAGAGCATATTGCCATTGAAGAAGAGGCTATCCAGTATATTGCCCGGATGGGAGATGGCTCCATGCGTGATGCGGTGAGCCTTTTGGACCAGTGTGCCAGCTATGATTTTTCAGCGGGAAATTAGCTATGAAGATACTTTGAAAAATATTGGGAGCTGTGGATACAGCAGCATTTTCCCAAATGATTGCTTCCATTCGAGAGAAAGATATAGCAAAAAGCCATGACCTTAGTTTCCGAAGTTTTGGAGCAGGGAAAGGAGCTTAGCCAGTATACTTCCGATTTACTGAACTATTATCGAAATATTATGTTGGCGAAAACCGTAGAGAAGATTGACGGTTTGATGGATTTATCCGCAGAAAATAAAAAACAGCTTCTTTCCGACGGGGAAAGTCTTTCCATGGAAGAAATACTTAGGGGCATTCGCTTATTGACAGAGCTTTTACAGCAGTATCGTTTTGCCAGACAGAAGCGGGTTCTGCTGGAAAGCACCTTAGTAAAAGCTGGCTCATCCGGAAATGGAAGGGAAGACGGATGCTCTTTTACAAAGACTGCGGGAGTTGGAAGAAAAAGATGGAAAAGGGAAGCTTTCTTCCTGTAGACAGGACGGCATTTTCCAAGGAGGAAAAATGGAGATATACCGGAAGCCATGGAAAAGGGAAGTAGTCCTTCCGAAAGCCCAGTATGAGGACTATATGCTTTTAAAGAAGGACTGGGATATTATCAAAAAAACTACTTCGACTCCCCACGGTGAAACAGGCCTTGGCGAAATCCAGAGTTTATCCGGCAAAGGATAAGAAGTCCATGGTGATTGCCCCGAGTCTGGGAATGCTCTCCAATGTGCTTACGGATATGGAGCTCCTGGAAATCGGAAAGGTGATTTCCGCAAAAATATCAAAAAGGAATTTCACTTTGTTTTGGGGAAGGTGGAAACGGAAGAACGCAGTACCAGATATGTTTCCGATGAAGATTTAAACAAAATTTCCATGACGATTGAGATTAGCGATCAGGAATAAGATAAGTGCCTGTTTTGCGGAAATAAAAGGATAAAAAAATTCCACACTGTAAAGGGAATTATAAGATTTCTCATAGATTTATTCTTGGGATTCATGGTAAAAATAGTAAAAAGTTATGCTTAATTTAAAAATTAAGGAGGAGCTATGGCAAAAGCATGGTGGATTTGGCGGGGGAATGCCCGGCATGAATATGAATAATCTGATGAAGCAGTATCAGAAGATGCAGAAGAAGCTGGAAGAAACCCAGGAGGAGCTGGCGAAAAAGGAATACATTGCTCAGGCCGGAGGCGGTGCCGTTAAGGTAGTGTTGAACGGAGAGAGAAAGGTCTTGAGTGTCAGTCTGAATAAGGATGCCGTAGATCCGGAAGATGTGGAAACTTTGGAAGAAATGATTGTACTGGCAATGAACCAGGCCCTTTCCGACATTGAGAAGGAATCCAATCAAGAGATGGGCAAGCTTACCGGCGGAATGGGGTTAGGATTTTTAATGGAGTATTTTTTTCCAAGGATATGGACCGTCTGGTGCAGGAGCTTTCCAGGCTTCCCGGCATGGGTCCGAAATCCGCACAAAGATTAGCCTACTTTCTGATTAACGGAGAGAAAGAACAGGCTTATGCTCTGGCTGACAGCATCAAAAAGGCCAGAGACAGTATTCGCTACTGCAAATGCTGTTGTACCTTAACGGACGCGGAGCTTTGCCCGGTATGCAGTAGTGCGGAAAGAAACCATAAACAGATTATGGTGGTGGAAAACCCGAGAGATATGTCCGCCTATGAGCGAGTAGGCAAATATCAGGGGGTTTATCATGTTCTCCACGGGGCGATTTCCCCTTTGCTCGGCATAGGACCGGAAGACATTCGTTTGAAGGAACTGATGGTTCGTTTGCAGGGAGAGGTGGAAGAGGTGATTATTGCCACCAACTCCTCTTTGGAAGGAGAAACCACCGCAAGCTATATCACAAAGCTGATTAAACCTTTAGGAGTGCCGTTAAGCCGTATTGCTTCCGGCGTCCCTGTAGGGGAGATATAGAAAAATATTGATGAAATAACACTTCTTAGAGCATTGGACGGAAGAGTCAGTTTATAGGAAGTGGAAGGGGTATTATGGACAAGTACGAGTTTAGTATCAAGGCAGAACAGATTAAAAAGTTAAGCAGTCAGGGAGATTACAAGACTGCTATGCAGATTGCGGATACCATTGACTGGAATAGGGTGCGTAATGCAAACCTTCTTTCTTCCATAGCGGATATTTATGAGTACAACGGAGAGTACGAAGAGGCTAAGGATATTCTTCTGATGGCCTTTGAGAGAGCGCCGGTGGGAAAGCGTTTTTCTTTATAAGCTTTCAGAGCTGTCCTTACGTTCCGGCTCTATCGAAGAAGCTATTGAATTTTACAAGGAATTCCTGGATGTCAGTCCGGAGGATCCCAGAAAATACCTGCTTCGCTATAAGATTTTGAAGGCAAAGGGGGCTATGGCCTCCCAGCTGGTGGGACCCTTGGAGCAGTTTACTGAAACCGAGCTGGATGAAAAGTGGCTCTATGAGCTGGCAAAGCTTTTATGGAGAAGCCGGAAGGGAAGAGGATTGTATCGCCCTTTGCGATAAGATGATTCTTCTTTTCGGCATGGGAAAAATATGTAGACAAGGCTCAGGATTTAAAGCTTCGGTATCGTCCCTTTGAGGAGGATACAAGAAGAGCACCTCGGAAAGAAAGCTTTGCTCTTCCGGAGGAAGAAGCTGTTTTCGAAAAGAAGAAGAGCTCCGGACGGGGCGTATATGAGGACAAGCCTTCTGTTAGAGAGGTTTCGGAAGAAGCTTCCCGAGTATTAGCACCGAAGGAAGTAAGCAGAGAAGAGATTCAAAGAGAAAAAGAGAAGCAGGCGGAGAACAATGCGTTAAGTCGGTCGGAAGAAAAAACGGAGCAGGAAAAGGAATCGGAAACAGAAGCATTTTCCAAGGAGGAGACTGTAGGAGCTTCCGATCAAACTTCCGATTATATGTCCCCGGAAGATTCCAAAGAAGCATCCAAAAAATATTCCGAGGACAGCTCCGAGGAGAAGGCCGAAGGAAAGGATGCGGCACAGGAGGAAACTCCGGCAGCAACGGATAAGGAAGAGTCTATCCCCACCTACCACATGATTATTGAAGCGGATACTCTGGAAGAAGGCTTCAAGATTGCGGTAGAGGAAATCAAGTATTTCCATCAGGAATACAATCTTGCGTTTAAGGTAGCGAAAACCAATGCGGACAAGCTTTAATGAAAAGGGCTTCGCTCCATTTGCGGAGAAGCTGAAGGAAAGAGATTTAATTATTGAAGAAGCCGGAAAACTGAAGTACTCCGTTGTGGATGAAATCGAAAGATACATTCAAAATCCAAAGGACGCTTCTTCTATTATATTGGTGGATGTGTACGATCATTTTGATCGTATGGCTGAGGATAGACCCAGATTTATCGACTACTTCGACATCGTTTCCAACAAGGAAGAGCCGGAGGAAGAAGAGGATAACGATCTGGAAGACGTGGATCTTGAGGCTTCCGTAGAGGAGCCGGAGAAGGAAGAGGCGGAAGAGACTGTGGAAGAAGAGTATGTTCCCCATAAGCCTTCCATTTTCGACAGACCGGCACGTCCCTATACCGAGGTTTTTGGAGGAAGAAGCCCGGAAGGAAGAAGCTAAGGAAAAGCAGGAAGCTACATCAGCAATCCGTGAGGAAGCCGATTCTCGGGACTTCGAAGATGCAGAGCCCGAGGATGAGTATTATGATGATGAAAATGAAGACTATGACGAGGAAATAGAAGAGGAAGCTGTTGAGGATGCTCTTTCTGTAAGAGAAGAGAAAAGAGAAGCTCCAATTAGGGAACAGGAAGAAGACTTATCCGCTATTTCCGATGCGTTGGAAAAAGCATTCTCCTCTTGGTCAAAAAGGAAAAGAAAAAAATGCGGGAATGAGCATAGACGAGTTTGCGGAATATGCGATATCTTATGCCGACAGCATTGACTGTGCCATCACGGAGAAGGGAATCACCGCTCTCTATGAGAGAATTCAGCTTATGGAAGAGGACGGAATTATTCTGAATAAGCAAAGTGCGGAGGACCTGGTGGAGGAAGCTGCAGACCAGGCGGAGAAACCAAGCCTTGGCAAGAAGTTAAGTTCTTTCCTTCGTCCAAAGTACAATAAGGACGATAAGTTAATTTTACGAGAAGAACATTTTATGGGGTAAAATATGGGAATGAGTGAAATGGGAGTAGGCTTAGTCCTACTCCTTTCCCTTAGTGCTATGGTATGGCATGGCTACAAGAAGGGATTATTAAAAAAATATTTGCGATGACCTCCCTGCTTCTCTCCATTGCTATGGCAAAGCTGCTTATGCCGGTGGCACAGCAGGAGCTTGCCAAGAATGAAGAGTTGCAGAAGCTGGTGCAAAAATATTGCAGGCTTTTTTTCTTTCCGATTCAGAGGGAGGGAGCGCAGCTTTCCGATGTGATAGGCAGCAATCCTACACCGGACAAGTCTATGGAAAAACATTGATTTGTTCTATCAGTTTATCGGTCTGGAACAATGGAAGGCCAATCTTTCGGAGAAAAATCTTCCAGCTGGTTTATAGCGTGATTTTTCTTTTGTAATCTTATATCTTATTCTTCGGATTCTTTTGAAAAATTGGCTTTCAAATTTTGGAGTATCTCTTTAAATTGCCGGGACTTAACCTGGTAAACCGGCTCTCCGGAGCGGACGTTATCAGCGGTGGAATGGGTATTTTGGCTTTGGTTCGCCTTGATTCTTCTCAGTATTCTGCCTAACTTCCCCCTAAAGGATACGATTTTGGAAGGCTTTTTCCCGACCGGGAAGTATTCCCTATATTTTTGAAGGAAAGCAATCTGTTTACAAGAATCTTTTTTTATGAATTAACAGAAGGAAAAAAACAAGATATAGAAGCCTTTAAAACCAAGATATAGTTGTTTTCCAGAAAATGGAAAAAATTCTAAAAAGGCAAAAAAATTGCTTGACAGTCCCATAAACGGGTGTTAAGATACACAAGCTGTCGCAAAAAAACAAGACAGCAAAAAGCAGAAAGAAAGCAAGGAAAAATCAAGGCTTCAGCCGAGATGAACCGAAAAAAACTTTTTGCAAAACTGAACCTTGAAAAATCAAAGATCGAATAATACACAGACCCTGAAGATTCTTGAAAAGAAGTTCTTCTAAGAAGAACGAAAAAGCCGGAGTTCCGGCAGAGAAAATTCAGAAGCACAGAAATGTGCAGCGAAAACAAACTTTAACAGTAAAAAGGAAAAAAACAAGCTAAGCGCGTTTTTGACTTGGACTGAACTAAAACTGTCAGTGATGACAGATTCTATGTATTGGACCTCCTCCTTGCTTTGAAGCAAGTTCGGAGCCCTGCTTCGCAGGGTACAGCTTACGCTGTAGTCTGGTACATTACGTACTTTTCTTTAAGAAAAGTACTCATTATGAGAGTTCGATCCTGGCTCAGGATGAACGCTGGCGGCGTGCCTAACACATGCAAGTCGAACGAGATGCGTATCGGAAAGCTTCGGCCGGAAGATACGTTATCTAGTGGCGGACGGGTGAGTAACACGTGGGTAACCTGCCTTATGGAGGGGGATAACAGAGAGAAATCACTGCTAATACCGCATAAGCACACAGTACCGCATGGTACAGGGTGAAAAGATTTATCGCCATAAGATGGACCCGCGTCTGATTAGCCAGTTGGCAGGGTAAAAGCCTACCAAAGCAACGATCAGTAGCCGATCTGAGAGGATGACCGGCCACATTGGGACTGAGACACGGCCCAAACTCCTACGGGAGGCAGCAGTGGGGAATATTGCACAATGGGGGAAACCCTGATGCAGCGACGCCGCGTGAGTGAAGAAGTATTTCGGTATGTAAAGCTCTATCAGCAGGGAAGATAATGACAGTACCTGACTAAGAAGCCCCGGCTAACTACGTGCCAGCAGCCGCGGTAATACGTAGGGGGCAAGCGTTATCCGGATTTACTGGGTGTAAAGGGAGCGTAGACGGAATGGCAAGTCTGAAGTGAAATACCCGGGCTCAACCTGGGAACTGCTTTGGAAACTGTTGTTCTAGAGTGTTGGAGAGGTAAGTGGAATTCCTGGTGTAGCGGTGAAATGCGTAGATATCAGGAAGAACACCGGAGGCGAAGGCGGCTTACTGGACAATAACTGACGTTGAGGCTCGAAAGCGTGGGGATCAAACAGGATTAGATACCCTGGTAGTCCACGCTGTAAACGATGAATACTAGGTGTCGGGGTGCAAAGCATCTCGGTGCCGTCGCTAACGCAATAAGTATTCCACCTGGGGAGTACGTTCGCAAGAATGAAACTCAAAGGAATTGACGGGGACCCGCACAAGCGGTGGAGCATGTGGTTTAATTCGAAGCAACGCGAAGAACCTTACCAAGTCTTGAGATCCCATTGACAGAGTATGTAATGTACTTTCCCTTCGGGGCAATGGTGACAGGTGGTGCATGGTTGTCGTCAGCTCGTGTCGTGAGATGTTGGGTTAAGTCCCGCAACGAGCGCAACCCCTATAGTTAGTAGCCAGCAGTAAGATGGGCACTCTAACTAGACTGCCAGGGATAACCTGGAGGAAGGCGGGGATGACGTCAAATCATCATGCCCCTTATGACTTGGGCTACACACGTGCTACAATGGCGTAAACAAAGGGAAGCAAGAGGGTGACCTTAAGCAAATCTCAAAAATAACGTCTCAGTTCGGACTGTAGTCTGCAACCCGACTACACGAAGCTGGAATCGCTAGTAATCGCAGATCAGCATGCTGCGGTGAATACGTTCCCGGGTCTTGTACACACCGCCCGTCACACCATGGGGAGTTGGTAATGCCCGAAGTCAGTGTCCCAAGAAGGGAGCTGCCGAAGGCAGGACTGATGACTGGGGTGAAGTCGTAACAAGGTAGCCGTATCGGAAGGTGCGGCTGGATCACCTCCTTTCTAAGGATAAAGTAGGGGTTTGTGTGTTATTCGATTTTTGATGAATAGAGGGCGACGGAAGTCGCAACTTTTAGAAGAATCTATAGAAGAGATTTAATATCGAAACAGTTCGATGTTGAGTAAGTTCTATGTAGAAGAAGCTAAAAGAATTAAATAGTTAAACTTTGTCCGGTGTTGATGCGTTTAGGGAAACACCCGTTCCCATCCCGAACACGACGGTTAAGACTTAAGCGGCCGAAAAATACTTTGCTGGTAACGGCACGGGAAGATAGGTGGATGCCGGACATTTTTTAAAAAATATCCAATGCGAAAGCATTTTGGGGATATAGCTCAGTTGGGAGAGCACCTGCCTTGCAAGCAGGGGGTCAGGGGTTCGAATCCCCTTATCTCCATTCGTGGAGCAATCCACGAGAGTACATTGATAAGTGAATATCCGAAAGAAATGATTATTCTAGTAAATAGAGTAAGACATCCGAGGGGTACAAGGTAAAAACTTGTACAAAAACGAGGCAAGGAGACCGAAAGGTTAACTTGCAAATCAGAAAAAAAGAGATACACGCTAGTATCTCGAACACTTGAGCGATCAAGTGGAGAATTGGTTAAAGCAATAAGAGCATAGGGTGAATGCCTAGGCACTGAGAGCCGAAGAAAGACGTGATAAGCTGCGAAAAGCTGCGGGGATTGGCAAATACGATTTGATCCGCAGATATCTGAATGGGGAAACCCACTAGAGAAAAAGCTCTAGTACTGTACAGCCAATACATAACTGTACAGAGGGAACCCGCTGAACTGAAACATCTAAGTAGGCGGAGGAAGAGAAAACAACAGTGATTCCGAAAGTAGTGGCGAGCGAAATCGGAAGAGCCCAAACCAAGGTGCGTGCACCTTGGGGTTCAGACCGCATTTAGTTCCGTAAGTGAGTGGAAGACGATGGAAAGCGTTGCCATAGAGGGTGAAAGCCCCTTACACGAAGCGTAAAGGAATGAGCGGAATCCAGAGTACTGTCAGACACGTGGAACCTGGCAGGAATACGGGGGGACCACCCCCTAAGGCTAAATACTACTCAGTGACCGATAGCGATTAGTACTGTGAAGGAAAGGTGAAAAGGACCCCGGGAGGGGAGTGAAAGAGAACCTGAAACCCTGTGTTTACAAACTGTGGAACAGCGCAAGCTGAACCGCGTACTTTTTGTAGAACGGTCCGGCGAGTTATAGTTACTGGCAAGGTTAAGGACTTAAGGTCCGGAGCCGAAGCGAGAGCGAGTCTGAATAGGGCGTAAAGTCAGTAGATATAGACCCGAAACCGGGTGACCTATCCATGTCCAGGATGAAGCTAAAGTAAAATTTGGTGGAGGTCCGAACGCACATCCGTTGAAAAGGGTGGCGATGAGGTGTGGATAGCGGAGAAATTCCAATCGAACCCGGAGATAGCTGGTTCTCCTCGAAATAGCTTTAGGGCTAGCCTCATGGAGAGTCTAACGCAGGTAGAGCACTGAATTCTTGAGGGGGCGTCAAAGTCTACCAATAGATATCAAACTCCGAATGGCGTATAGATATACATGGGAGTCAGACTGCGGGATATAAATTCCGTAGTCAAAAGGGAAACAGCCCAGATCTACAGCTAAGGTCCCAAAGTACATGTTAAGTGGTAAAGGATGTGGGATTTCATAGACAACTAGGATGTTGGCTTAGAAGCAGCCACACATTCAAAGAGTGCGTAATAGCTCACTAGTCGAGAGGTCCTGCGCCGAAAATTAACGGGGCTAAAACATGACACCGAAGCTTAGGGATGGTGTAAACCATCGGTAGAGGAGCATTGAAAACACGTAGAAGCGGTACCGTAAGGATCCGTGGAGAGTTTTGAAGAGAGAATGCCGGAATGAGTAGCGAGATGGAGGTGAGAATCCTCCAGGCCGAATATCTAAGGTTTCCAGGGTAAAGCTGATCTGCCCTGGGTAAGTCGGGGCCTAAGGCGAGGCTGAGAAGCGTAGTCGATGGACAACTGGTGTAGATTCCAGTACCTTACTAAATCAGAAATGTGGGGACACATGGAGAAAGAGAGAGCCGGGAATGAGAAGACCGGTGCAAGGGAGGTAGGAGTGTAGTAGGAAAAACCGCTACACAATCTGAAGACCTGATGCGGATCGAAAAGAAGTAGAGAAGCTCTTAGACTCTGTGGCGAGAAAAGCCGCTATTGTGTTTAGTAAGCCCGTACCGCAAACCGACACAGGTAGATGAGGAGAGAATCCTAAGGCCGGCGGGAGAAGCATTGTTAAGGAACTCGGCAAAATGACCCCGTAACTTCGGGAGAAGGGGTGCCCAGGCAACTGGGCCGCAGAGAAAAAGGCTCAAGCAACTGTTTAGCAAAAACACAGGTCTATGCGAAACCGTAAGGTAAAGTATATGGGCTGACGCCTGCCCGGTGCTGGAAGGTTAAGAGGAGAGGTTAGAGCAATCGAAGCTTTGAATTGAAGCCCCAGTAAACGGCGGCCGTAACTATAACGGTCCTAAGGTAGCGAAATTCCTTGTCGGGTAAGTTCCGACCCGCACGAAAAGGCGTAATGATTTGAGCGCTGTCTCAACAATGCACCCGGTGAAATTGAAGTGCCAGTGAAGATGCTGGTTACCCGCGCCAGGACGGAAAGACCCCATGGAGCTTTACTCCAGCTTGATACTGGGATTCGGTAATGTATGCACAGGATAGGTGGGAGACGAAGAAGATAGGACTTCGGTTTTATCAGAGTCGCTGTTGGGATACCACCCTTATGTTATTGGATTTCTAACCTTAGGGCCGTAAAGCCGGTCAAGGGACAATGTCAGGTGGGGAGTTTGACTGGGGCGGTCGCCTCCGAAAGTGTATCGGAGGCGCTCAAAGGTTCCCTCAGGATGGTTGGAAACCATCCAAAGAGTGCTAAAGGCATAAGGGGAGCTTGACTGCGAGGGGCGACGGTCCGAGCAGAGTAGAAATACGGACTTAGTGATCCGGTGGTATGAAAGTGGGATTGCCATCGCTCAACGGATAAAAAGCTACCCTGGGGATAACAGGCTGATCTCCCCAAGAGTTCACATCGACGGGGAGGTTTGGCACCTCGATGTCGGCTCATCGCATCCTGGGGCTGAAGTCGGTCCCAAGGGTTGGGCTGTTCGCCCATTAAAGCGGTACGCGAGCTGGGTTCAGAACGTCGTGAGACAGTTCGGTCCCTATCCGGCGCGGGCGTAGGATATTTGAGAGGATCTGTCCTTAGTACGAGAGGACCGGGATGGACTGACCTCTGCTGTACCTGTTGGGAATCAATCCCATAGCAGGGTAGGCAAGTTGGGGAATGGATAAACGCTGAAGGCATCTAAGCGTGAAGCCAACCTCAAGATGAGATATCCCATCGCAAGAGTAAGACCCCTTGAAGAGAACGAGGGTAGATAGGGACTGAGGTGTAAGTGTAGCAATACATTCAGCTGACAGTTACTAATAGGTCGAGGGCTTATCCAATGCGTCTGGTTTTTGTCTTGACATCTTTTATTTTTACTATGATAAACTCTTTCAATCGGATATTTATTTATGCCTCTATAGCTCAGTCGGTAGAGCACGCGGCTGTTAACCGCGGTGTCGTTGGTTCGAGTCCATCTGGAGGCGTTTCCCATTTCTCTTCGCTAAGCCAAGAGAATATGTGGCGAAGTAGCCAAGTGGTAAGGCGTGGGTCTGCAACACCCTGATCACCGGTTCAAATCCGGTCTTCGCCTTTCGCTCTACTATAGAGTTATGGCGCCATGGTCAAGCGGTTAAGACACCACCCTTTCACGGTGGTATCACGAGTTCGATTCTCGTTGGCGTCACGGTATCCCAAGATGTTCTTGGGATTTTTTTGTATATAAATTTATTTTGAATTTCAAATAGTTTATGTTCATATATCATTAGTTTATGTTCATATATCTGTATTCATAATAATCTGATCTTATATAGAAATTTGGAGGAATTATGGAGCCCTTATCTTCTACAGAAATATTGCGTTTTTATCAGCTAAGAAATCAGGGATGCTTATCTTTGGAACCTCATGTACTTTTATTTGATGAAATTGACTCCACCAATACGGAATGTAAAAGAAGAATTCAAAAGCTTCCCTATGGAGAAGATATCTTTTCCCATATTTCGGAAGGTACCGTTTTTCTTAGCGATTATCAAACTGCCGGACGGGGTAGGGATGGGTAAATCCTTTCTTTCTCCCAAGGGCTCCGGCTTGTACTTCAGTATCTTGACCAAGCCCAGGGGAGAAAACAAGAACCCATTGGTTTTAACCTGCCATGCAGCTGTTGCGGTAAAACGTGCCGTGAAGGAGGTTTTTGATATAGAGCTTTCCATTAAGTGGGTAAATGACCTGTTTTATAAAGGAAAAAAGCTAGTGGGAATCTTAGCTGAAGGACAGCTTAGCGATTCTTCTTCTTTAGCCTATTGTATTATGGGTATCGGGATTAATCTTTTTTTCTGCCGGAAGCCGGATTTCCCAGGAGCTTTCCGGCATTGCCGGGAACATTGTTTGATTATCATGAGGAAAAGAAGGAAACTATAAACCGAAATCAGTTTCTTGCTTCTATCCTGTTTCACTATTTTTCTCTTTTAGATCGGGACAAGGTAGAAGAAGAGTATAGGAAGGAAAATATCTTATTAACTAAGGATATCCTCTTCACGGAGAATCATCAGGAATATCGAGGAAGGGTAGAAGGGATTTTTAGAGGACGGTTCTCTTTCCGTGCGTTGCCAAGAGGGCAGCATGAAGATTGTTTCTTCCGGAGAAGTAAAGGAGAAATTCCTTTAAAGTATTTTTGAAGAGAAAAATTCTTTTAAAAGTATTTTTGAAGAGGAAATTCCTTTTTTACATAAAATATAGAAGCAATACAGATAAGTTAAATCTTGGGCTTAGTTCCTCATAGATTGTTCTGCATTTTCATGTTAAAATATGCAAGATTCTAAGGAAAAATGTTTTTTGCAAAGGGGTTATAGATTAGGTATGAAGGATCATAGAAAGAAAAGAAGAAGTGAGCAGCATGTGGATGAAGAAGCCAATTTTATCGGGGATATTCTGAAGCTGCTCTTTGCCTTATCCCTGGCCATTGTTGCTATCGTGGTTTGCTTTTTGTTTTTCAAGAATATTGCAGGCTTTTCTTTACCGAATTTAAAGGCGACGGAAGCTGCCTCAGAGAGCAGTAAGGAAGCGGTTGTGATTACGGAAGCCACCAAAGAGAGCAAGAAGAAAGAAACGGAAGCCAGAACGGAAAAGACTACGGAAGAAAGCTCGGAGGAAGAAACATCGACCAAATCCGAAGAAAGCAATAAGGAGAGTACCAAGGAATCTACGAAGGAATCCGGAAAAGATTCCGCCTCCAAAGAGGAAAGCAGTTCCTCCGGTAAGGGCAACAAGGAAAGCATCGGGGAATCTCCCACCTTGGAGAGTCAAAGCGGTAAAAAGAGCAGTACAGCGGCAACAAAGGAATCTACAGCCGGTCAGAAAAGCAGCAAGAGCCATAGCTCCGATGATGCGGTAGTAGGAGAAGGCCCCAAGTCTGCGGATGAGGGGCGGAGACAATCAGGGCCCAGGGCCAGCCTTAGGAGAATGAGGAGCAATGATCTATTATATCTGCGGAAAATCCGCTGTGGGAAAGGATAGCATTTTCCGAGAGCTGGTGAAAAGAAGCGAGCTAAAAAGGATTATCCCCTATACTACCCGGCCTATGCGCCCCATGGAAAAGGAGGGGGAGGAATATCATTTTCTTTCGGAAGAGGCGTTTTTAAAGCTTCTTTCGGAGGGGAAAATGATGGAAAGCCGCAGCTACGATACCGCCTTTGGACTTTGGTATTACGGTACGGCTTATGAGGAAGATTTTCGGGAGAAAGGCAAGGGTTTTCTCTGCATCGGAACCTTGGAAAGCTACAACAGTATTAAAGATTATCTGGGGCAGGAATTTATTCAGCCTGTTTATATTGAGCTGGAGGATGAGCTTCGCCTAAGTCGAGCCAAGGCTCGGGAGCAGGGGAATGATCCCAAGGCTCTGGAGGAGCTGGAAAGACGTTTTCAGGCGGATAATAAGGATTTTTCGGAGGAAAAGCTTCGGGAAGCCGGCATTAAGAAACGCTATCACAATCTTGATTTTGACAAATGTGTGGAAGAAATTCTGGCGGATATAAAATCGGGGACGGAAAGAGGGCTGTAGCGGGTCATCCGATTGTGATAAGAAGAGAACAGGAAGAGGAAAAGGCAAGGAATGAAGGGGATTTCCATACCGGATCATCGAATCCATCATGCTTATCTTGTGATTGGGCAGGAAGAGGACTTGCTTCGTCAAATGGCGAAGGACTTTGTGGTACGGCTTTTTCATAAAAGTAGAAAGGAAGAACCGGAAAAGCAGTTCAGCCTTCCCCTGGAAGAAGAAAGCACAGAGGACCGGCCGGATTTTTTTATAGTGAAAAGGAAGAGCCGGAGGACAGTCTGAGTCTTCGTATTGAAAAGGAAGAGCATCCGGATCTGATTTTTGTGGACTATCAGGAGAAGGAAAACGGAGAGAAGAAATCCAGCATTTCCATTGATCAGATTCGTCAGGAAGTGAAGGGAACGGTGGACATTTCCCCGAAGGAAGGGCAGTACAAGGTTTACGTGCTTTGTCACAGCGATAAAATGACGGTGGAGGCCCAAAATGCCCTTTTAAAAACCCTGGAGGAAGCTCCGGAGCATGTTATCATGATTCTCCTTTGCGAAAATGAAAACAAGCTTTTAGACACCGTTTTGAGCCGTGTGGTTCGAGTCTATGTGGGGGATATGCCCATAGAAAAGCAGTGGAAATTGCTACAGGAAATTCCGGCGCTTCGTGCCTTACCCGCCTTCTTAAAGGAGATAGCCCATAAGAAGCAGGAGGAAATGCAGAAATACGCGGAGGAGCTGGGACAGCTGGACGGGCAAGAGCTCTACTGTTTTCTTGATATTATTTTGCGGGATGTGTTATGCTATAAAAGCACGAAAGACCATCATTTGCTTTATGGGCAGAGTGCCAGAGAGAGCATTACGGCCATGGCGGAAAAATATTCCTATTGGACACTGGGGCAGTGGGGAGAATATATAGAACGCTATAAAGAAGGACGGGCGGTAAATGTTGCCCAAAACTATCAGATTTTAGATTTCTTTTTGTTTTTATCCAATACATAATTATAGAAAAGCCATAAAGAAAGCCAAAAAAGCCATAAAGAAAGGGTTATAGATGACAGAGGTAATTGGAATAAAGTTTCGAACCGCGGGAAAGGTATATTATTTCGCTCCCAAGGGCATAAGCTTTACGAGGGAGAGTTTGCCGTGGTGGAAACCTCCAGAGGCGTGGAATACGGAGAAGTTTTGATGGCCAATAAGGAGCTTCCGGAGGAAAAAGATTGTGATGCCTCTTAAGGAAATTCTCAGAAAGGCCACAGAGGAGGACCGGAAGCAGTACGAAGTAAATCATGAGAAGGAAAGGGAAGCTTTTCAGATTTGCCGGAAGAAGATTCAAGAGCATGGGCTGGAAATGAAGCTGATTGACGTGGAATATACCTTTGACCGGGGAAAGGCATTGTTCTATTTTACCGCGGACGGCAGGGGTGGATTTCCGTGCGTTGGTGAAGGATTTGGCAGCGATTTTTCGTACCAGAATCGAACTTCGACAGGTGGGGGGTAAGAGACGAGACCAAGCTTCTGGGAGGCTACGGCTCCTGCGGTCGGCCTCTGTGCTGTCACAGCTATCTTCCGGAGTTTGTTCCGGTGTCCATCAAGATGGCAAAGGAGCAGGGCCTATCCTTAAACCCCAGCAGTATCTCCGGGGTCTGCGGTCGTTTGATGTGTTGTTTGAAAAAAATGAAGAAGAGGTTTATGAGTTCTTAAACTCAAGCTGCCGGCGGTGGGAGACTATGCCACCACCAAGGAGGGCTTAAAGGGAGAGGTGGTTTCCGTTTCCGTCTTAAACCAGAAGGTAAAGCTGATTGTAAACTTGGAAAAGGAAGATGAGAAGGAGCTTCGGGAGTATGAGGTTTCGGAGCTGAAGTTTAAGCCAAGACGGAGAAAAGACGAAGCGTAAGCATGGATTTCATAGGGAAAATAGGATAAAGAGGACAGAAAGCCCGGCTTTGAAACGAATACAGGACTTATAAGGAAAAGAGCAGAGATTTGTTCATGGAAAGAATAGATGATTTACAATGCAAGGGCTACCGGATTATTCAGGATTCGGAAGCCTTTTGTTATGGAACGGATGCGGTGCTTTTGGCGAATTTCGCAAAGCAGGGGGTAAAGAGAGGAAGAGTCTTCGATCTCTGTACCGGAAATGGGATTGTGCCCTTGCTTTTGGCGGCGAAAACAGAGGCGGAAAGCATTTACGGAATCGAAATTCAAAGGGAGGCGGTGGAGCTTGCCAGAAGATCCTTAGCCTTAAATGAAGAGGAGCGCATCCATATCCTGGAGGGAGACCTTTGCAAAATCCAAGAGCAAAGGACGGTAGAGGGGAAAAGCCTGGCCTCCTCCTTTACGGTGGTGACCGCAAATCCTCCCTATATGCAGGGAGACCTGCAAAATCCGCTGGAAAAGAAAAATATTGCAAGACATGAGGTGAGCTGTAGCTTTACGGATGTTTCGGAGGCTGCAAGATATTTACTGGCGCCTAAGGGGAAGTTTTATCTTGTGCATCGGCCGAAACGGATGGCGGAGATTATCAGCATTTTACGGGAAAAAGGCCTGGAGCCGAAAAGATTGCAGATGGTTCATTCCTTTGTGGAGGGAGAGGCAAAGCTATTCCTCTTGGAAGCGGTGCGGGGAGCCTCCGTGGAACTTCGGATTTTACCGCCCCTGATTCTGTATCGAGAAAGGGGCGTCTACAGCAAGGAGCTACTGGAGATTTACGGAATGGATGCTCCGGAGAGTAATAGAATGAATGCATCAAATTAATAACGGAATGGATGCATCAAATTAATTGCAGAGTGGGTGCAGTAGAAGAAAAATAAATAGAGAAAGGGCTAAAACCTTATCCGTATACGGATATTATCCGAATATGGAGTCTAGGCAGAGGCCCTTTCTTTTGTTATGGTAAGGCTAAGACCGGTCAGCGTTGTTAACTTGGAGAGAGTCTACAGAGAAGTCTTTCTCAAGAATGAAAAATTTCAAAAGAAAGGAGGAATTTTATCATTTTTTCACAAGCTTTTTTGCATTCTGTGGTAAAATGTCCCAAGTAGTAAGCAGTTCCTGAAAGGAAGGACAAATATGGCATTGGATGCGAAAAAATTGGTATTTGAGCCAATACGGGTGGAGGACTCCGTCCGTATTGCTCCTTATTTTTATCGAAGACCGAACAAAACCTGTGATAGTTGCGCTTTGGACAGCTACCTCTGGGCGGAATATTGTGACACCCGCATAGCAGAGTGGGAGGACAAGGCTCTTTTTATTCTGATGGCAAAGGATGGAGAGCAGTATACCGCTACGCCCTACTGTGACGAAGAGGATTTGCCTCAGTATTTTGATTTGATTAAGGATTACTTTAATCAGGTTTTGAAGAAGCCTTTAAAGATCTATCTGGCGGACGAAGAGGCGGTAAAGTACCTGCATTTGGAGGAGGATCCCCGCTTTATCGTACGGGAAGAGGAGGATTACAAGGACTACCTCTATGACGCTGAGGAGCTACGAACCCTGCCGGGAAAGCGTTTTCATAAGAAGAAAAACCTGGTCAACAAGTTCAAGAGAGAATATGAGGGCCGCTGGGAGTACAGAAGTATTCGCTGCCTGGAAAAACAGGCGGTTTGGGACTTTTTGGATCGTTGGTATACCCACCGAATCAAGGAGGAAGGAAACGGAGAGGAAACCCTGGAATATGAAATCAAGGGAATCCACGAGGTTTTACAAAACTGCTTCACCATCGACCACTATATCGGCGGCATATTCATAGACGGAAAGCTGGAGGCCTTTTTCCATCGGCGCTATAATCCCCGTGAGGAAATGGCCAGCATCTCCATTGAAAAAGGGAAAATCCCAATGTCCCCGGAATTTATCAGGTGATTAATCAGGAATTTCTGCTTCATGAATTCCCCAGGCAAAGCTGGTAAACCGAGAGGATGATATGGGACTGCAAGGTCTTCGGAAGGCAAAGGAAAGCTATAATCCCATCGGCTTTGCCAGAAAATACATGGTATTGCAGAAGGATTTCCAGGGCTATGAGAAGTATCTTACGGATAAATACGAGAAGGACGTAGAAGAGTATGAGTAGAAGAATTCTTCTTCTCCGAACGGAGGCGGAACAGGAAAGAACGAAGGCCTTGTATCAGGGAGATCTTCCCGGAGGATTCGGAAAACTTTGTGGACTTCTATTATCGTAAAAGACCGAAGAGAATCCTTGCCATGGAGGAAGAGGGAGAGATTGTGGGCATGCTCCATATCAACCCTTTCCGGATGTCCTTCTTTAAAAAGGAGCTTACGGCAAGCTACCTCTATGCCATCGGTACCAAGAAAGAAAAAGAGAAAGCAGGGGTTATGGGAGAGCTGCTTCGCCGTGCCTTTTTCGCTTTTAGAGGAGGAGGGAGAGCCCTTTTTGCTTCCTGATTCCCGTGGCGGAAAGCATTTACAGCCCCTACGGCTTTCGGACAATAGGAAAGCTTAGCTTGGAAGAAAAGTCTTTGGAAGAAATTGAAAGGTCTGTACTTTATGCCCTTCCCACCAAGGAACTTTTAGAAAGACGGGTGGAGGAAGCGGCTCTCTCGGATGAGGAGGATGAACTGCCGGAGGATCCGGTGGTGATGCTGAAAATATTGAACCCGGAGACCTTTCGAAAGCTCAGCGGCTATACAGACGATACGGAAGATGCTCTTTTTGCAAAGGATGGCAAAGGAGAGGATTTATATTATTGATGTGGACTAATTTTATTATTGCTATGGACTAATTTTAATGCTTGCAATCAGTAGAGAACTTTGCTATCATTGTTAACTGTATCACTATTCCTTGCTTTTCCAAAAGGAAAGGCCAGAGACCAAAAGGAGGTAAAAGCGAATGAACAAGTATGAGTTATGCGTTGTTCTCAGTGCGAAGCTCGATGATGAGGAGAGAGCAGCAGCCATTGAAAAGATTAAGGGATTTATCACCCGTTACAATGGTACTGTTGTAGAGCCTATCGAAGAGTGGGGTAAGAAGAGACTGGCTTATGAAATTCAGCACATGAAAGAAGCCTACTACTATTTCATCCCGTTCACAGGAGATGCAAACACTCCTAACGAGCTCGAGGACCAGGTTCGTATTATGGAACCGGTAATCCGCTATCTTGTGGTTAAGCCAGAAGAAGAAACAGCTAAGACAAAGAAGCATGAGCCTGCAGCAGAAGCAGTAGCTGAATAAGCAAGCGGAAAGCGAGTAAAACATGAACAGAGTTATCCTGATGGGTAGATTGGTAAGAGATCCGGAAATTCGGTATTCCCAGGGTGAGAACAGCATGGCCATTGCAAGATATACTCTTGCCGTGGACAGAAGAGGCCGCAGAAACCAAAAACGATGGACAGCCTACAGCAGATTTTATCCGTTGTGTGTCCTTCGGACAGAGAGCAGAATTTGCAGAGAAGTATATGCATCAAGGCATGCGTATGTTGGTATCCGGCAGTATTCAGACAGGCAGTTATCAGAACAAAGACGGACAAACCGTATATACCACAGATATTATTGTGGATGACCAGGAGTTTGCAGACAGCAAAGGACAGGGAGGTAATACTTCCTATTCCCGTTCTTCCGGCCCCTATGTAGGCGGTGGAGAAGAGGATCTTGGAGAAGGATTTATGAATATACCTGATGGGGTAGAGGACGAGGGACTCCCCTTCACTTAGGTAGGGAAGGTTTCCTCAGGATGAAGAGCAGCATAGCTGCAATATAGAAGGAGGAAAGCCATGGCATTTCAGAAGTCAGATAAGAGTGGTTCAGCAAGACCAAGAAGAGCCGGCGCAGGCTTCCGCAGCAGAAAGAAAGTTTGTGGATTCTGCGGAGATAAGGTAAAGCCGGTAGATTATAAGGATGTAGGAACATTAAGAAAGTATATCTCTGAGAGAGGAAAGATCCTTCCCAGAAGAATTACAGGTTCTTGTGCATTACATCAGAGAGCAATCACCACCGCTATCAAGCGTGCAAGACACATTGCTCTGTTACCATACCAGGTAGATTAATGAGAACAGCTCCACGAAAGTGGGGCTGTTTTTTTGTTTATCCAAATTTAAAAAAATATTTCCAATTGTCCTTTTTAGTATGCCCAAGGCTAAATAGTAGAAGAAAAATCTGAAGGGCCAAATACTATAGTGCAGAGTTTTTTTCTTTGAGAGAACATTATGTTTAGTAGGAAAGATTGCAATCTGATGATTGCGAAAAGGAAGGAGCAAAAGTATGTTACTTAAAAAGAGGAGCAAAAGGAAATGATGTCAAGAACGTGCAGATCGGACTTAGAATTCTGTGTTGCTATGGAGGAGAACTGGATGGTGTCTTTGGCAATGGAATGGAGGCAGGGAGTGCTAAAGTTTCAGGAAATTTATGGACTATCCAGGGATGGCATTGTAGGAAATGATACATGGAATTCTTTAAAGGAAGAGCTTGCCAGTTTACAGAGAGCTCTAAGAAAAAAAGGGAGTTTATCAGGGAATCGCTGATGGATATCCGAAAGAGTCTACATTAGAAGCAGTAAAGAGATTTCAGAGAAAAATATTACTTAAAGGCAGATGGTATGGTTGGGGAAAAAACCAGAGCAATGCTTTTTCGGAAGAAAGTAATCACTCATTTCCAATCGAACAAGGTGCAAGGGGAGACCGAGTTTTGGCAATACAGTATGCCTTGAGGATTCTTTTGTTGTTCTCCGGGAAGTATTGACGGTATCTTCGGAGCGGGCACAGAACTGGCGGTACAGAAATTCCAGGAAAAATAAGATTCCCAAAAACAGGAAAAAGTAGATTCTCTTACTTGGACTAAGCTTTCAGACAGTATGAAAAAGGATTCAAAAGGCATTAAATGCGCATGGTCAGGAAGTAGCTTTGGAGGATGGTGTTGCAAGAGAAAGTCTGGTGACAAGCATTAAGAATTTCCAGAGGGAGAAGGGATTAAGTGTAGATGGACAGGTTGGTCCTCTTACAGCAGCGTTTCTTTTTGCCGGGGATGGTCAAGATGGAACTACAGATGCCTTTCCTCTATCCAAAGGATCAAGAGGAAGCAATGTACTCTATTTGCAATATGGTCTTCGTATTCTGTGCATTAATCCGAATGGTACGGATGGCGTTTTCGGAAATGGAACGGAAAGTGCAGTAAACCGTTACAAAAAGAAGCATGGTAAGCCGGAAGATGGCAAGGTGGATACCGCAACTTGGGAAATTATGCGTAGTGAACTGAGAGAAATCCAGCAGGGTCTTCGAAATAGAGCTTACTATGATGGCCCATTGGACGGTATTGCAACAGAAACGGTCTATAATGGAGTGCTAAAGTTCCAAAAGGATTTCCATATGACGGCTGACGGTATGGTAGGCAAGAACACAAAGCTGGTGCTTCTCGGAAAGGGAGATGGTGCAGGTACCTTAAGCAATATCCTGCGGCCGGGTTCAAACGGTTCTTTATGCAGATATCTCCAGCAAATGTTGAGAGTGATGTCTTATCAAGTAGATATCAACGGAATTTATGATGAGAAGACACAGCTGGCCGTTAAAAGCATTTCAAGAAAAAAATGGCCTTGGCGCAGATGCTATTTGTGGAAGCAAGACTTGGGCAAGTCTTTTCGCGAGCTATTTACCACTAGCCAGAGAAGCAATTCGGAGAGAATGGGAAAGACTTTCCGGTGAAGAGGCGAATCAGTCTGTTTATAAGTTGATTTTAGCAGCGAAGAGAGAACTTAGCTTGGGATTTCAAGAGGATCATGCCAATAATATTACTCCCTATGGTGAATGGTTCGGAATGAATGGGGCATCTTGGTGTGCTATGTTCGTATCCTATTGTGCAGAAGAAGCCGGTCTGACAGAGCTGTTTCCCAAATTTTCCTATACTCCAAGTGGCGTCAATTGGTATAAGACGCAAGGCCGGTATCATAAATTAAATGACAAAAAACTATGTGCCTAAAATCGGAGACTTAGTTTTCTTCTATAATTCGGCCAAAAAGAGAGTTGCCCACGTAGGAATTATCATTTCCGGAGATGAAAAGTACATTCATACCATTGAAGGAAATACGCTCTTTGATGATGTCCATGAAAGAGTTTATGACAGAAATCATCCCACAATTGACGGGTTTGCCGATAATGGGGGAGTGCCTCTGTATCAGTTGCATAAGCCTGAATATACAGAAAGAGAAATTCAACAGAGAATTCAAGATGTTTTTGTGGAAATGATTGATGAATTAAACTTTCAAGTATTACCTCCGGCAGAAAGAGTAGAAAATGTTGATATTCCTATATTCGAAAGTCCGGATCTTAGAGTGACATTTAAGGTATCAAGGGGAATGAGCTGGTATGGAAATACAGATAGTATGTTGAAGGTAGAAATGGAGTATGGTAGAGCCTTTTCCTTTAACGCCGATCTTAATCCTTACTTTTCTATGACCTTAGGAGAAGGAACGGCAGAAAAAGCAGCATTCGATAAAATACTGAATAAAATTGCCATTGGCAGTGATAAGAGTCCGGTAAAATTCATCTTTGAAACCGAAGGTAATTGGTTCAAGCTGGGCTATGTATCAGAGTACAACTTATTTCAAGACGAGGTGCATGCATACAAGGTGAGCTACGGTTATACTTTCTGGATTAATTCTGAACATTCACGTCTTGCGCCTGCCTTACAAAAAGTACAGAGAAAGAAGGAAATTGCTGAGGCACCCATTCGAGCGAGGGAGAAGACTGGGCTTTGGATCCAGAGGTTGTCGAGAAAGCGAGAATCATAACAGCCGGTGTCGCAATTGCTACTGTAGTAATAGCCTTATTTGCCATGCACCCTGACCCAAGCATAATTGATCAATTCATTGACAAATTATCAAAAATTTTGTTCGCTCCACCTTCCAGTGTACCCAATTGGCAACCGACATAAAAAGATAAATAGAAAAACTGCCGTTTCCTATCTACCGGATAGGAAACGGTAGATTTCTTAAATATTAAGCTGCTGAATTGTAATCTCGGGCTCTAATAATATTTTCCTCAACTTCTCATAAAGCTCCATGTCATAAAAAGAACCCCTTGTAAAAATAATGTATATATATTTTTGTTTCGGTACAAAAACAATTCCGTCTCCTAAATCCTTGATCAATATATTTCCATCAATGATTGCTTGTAGTAATTCCTCACGAGATTCAGAAAGATATTTCTGCATCTTTTCTTGTTGCTTCTTTGTCTCCATCAACTGAAACAATACAGAATGTTTGTATATAATCATTGTTAACCAGATACCCCAGAAATAATTAGCTATAATACCCAAGAGCCCCCCAAATAAAATGCATTTAACAAGCCAATTTATTTTAAATCCGACCATTACAAATACGATAAGACACATGAAACATAAGAGAAGAATTTTGCGTAATCGGAGTAGTAGAGCATGAGGGTTAGCTTTTTCGGCACGAAAACAAAAGTTTCGAAAGCCTCTGGTAAAGTAAACTTTCTCTCTTTCAGCTGCAGTTAACATTGATGCTTCCTCCTTTAGAAGTTATGGTTTGTTTCATCAAATCAGCGGGTGTCAACTATTCTTAGCTCTTCTCTGATAAAGAGAAAGAATCTTTTCCCAATTACTCTTTAGGGATATTGTCATTATTGTTAAGCTGTTGAACTGCAATCTCGGGCTCTAAAAATACTTTCCTCAACTTCTCATAAAGCTCCATGTCATAATAGTACCCCTTGTAAAAGAATGTATATATTTTTTTATTTCGGTACAAAAACAATTCCGTCTCCTAAATCCTTGACCAATATATTTCCATCAATGATTGCTTGTAATAATTCCTCAATAGATTCAGAAAGACATTTCTGTTCATATTCTTGTTGTTTCTTTGTCTCCATCAACTGAAACAATACAGAATGTTTAAATATAATCATTGCTAACCAAATACCCCAGAAATAATTTATTATAATATGAGAGAAGCAAATAAAAAAATAATAATTTAGTATACCAAGTTATCTTAAATTCGCACATAGCAAACAAGATAAGAAATAAAAAGCAAAAAGTAAATTATACTTAGGGAATCGGTAGAATAAATAATGAGGGTTAGCTTTTTCCTGCACGAAAACAAAAAGTTTCGAAAGGCTCTGGTATAAAAAATTTTTTTCTCGTTCAGCTTCAGTTAACATTGCTTTTCCTCCTTATGAATGAATAATCAATGGATATCAACTTTACTATCATCTCTTAGAGCCCATTGTCTACCGAAAAAGTGCCTGTTCTCTACCACTGAGCTTTAATACACAATTTGCTTGAAGTAATTCTTTGATTGCATTTCCATAATTTTCATATCTATCAAATGTAATAAAAATCTGCTTTTCTTTCTCTTCTGCGTAGAGCATTAAAATCTTCCTAATATTCTGGTCGGAAAGATTGGCAAATAAAAGAGAATCATGTGCAATAGCGGGTAATGGAGTCAAGTACAAGATAGATAGGTCGTAATATAACATTCCCTTATATCGAGTACCGGTTCCTTCATCGTTTTCTGTACGGAAATCATAACTGTTTGCTGAGCGTAAGTGAAGCATAGGGGGAGTATCTTTTGAGTCAGAGACTTCATCGCTGATTTTTTCTAGCATGAAATTGATTTTACTTTGTATGTCTCTCAAAAGTAATTCAGTATGCTGTGTAAGTCGATTGCTTAACTTCTCTTTTTCATTTTTTTAGTTCTTGCATGGATTTATAGGTACTATTTTTCCTCCTGTAGCTTATGAATCTTACGATCCAGAGCAGTATAGGTTTGTAGAAAATCATCAGAAAAAAACCGGAGATACGGGAATCTCCGATAGTTGTTCTGTCAAAAGAAGAAAAAGGATTTTTATCGTTTTTTTAATTCTTCCTTAGCACTTGATATTGTAGCCTCTAATTCTTCATGAAGAATGAATTGAATTTTATTATGGAATTTTTTTCAATATCCATAATTTTAGTAGTATTAGCATTCGGAAAAGAATTCCAGTAAGCTGTGAATGTCTGCTTCTGTAGGTAAAAGCACCATAATGTAAATTATCTTCCAGTAACTTTATTTCCGCTTCTTTTTTATGGAGCTCTTTCTGAATATCTCTTATTTTGAATAGCAAATCATGCCTTTGTGCATCATACTCAATGTCTTCCGGAATTACGGTTTGTCCTGAGCTTGCCTTTAAAAATTTCTAATTTATGTAGAAGCGTTGATATTTCCGCTTCATTTTTCGCGGTATCGTTTTTCTCCATTGACCATTGAAGGGATAAATTCATATTTTCTTGCATCTTTGAAAGCCTTTATACGATTGGAACATTCTGTGAGCTGTATTTTTAGCGTGGAAATATCTTGATAGAAACCAAATAAAGCAATTAAAACAGAAATAGCCTTTTCTTGTGATTCCATCCCGGAATTCATCTGAAGAGGGTGTGATTCCGTGTAGTTGTTTTTAGGGTATATCCTAAAAAAGCGGCTTACAGTATTACGAAAAGATATGCCGGGAAGAGAGAGACCGTATTCCGTAGCAAGCAAAGTAATAAATTCTGCTTTTGAATATACGCGTATAGGATTTTTAGCGTTGTCTAAGCGTATAACTTCTTTACTTTCATTTGTAGAGCGAGAGAAAGTGTATCGCTCATTTTTAAAAAGAAACGAGAATTGTATTTCATGATCTCCAAGCGTTTTTGATGGCATCAGTTTTGAGATAGGAATCTCCTCCAAAAGCGTAATCGATAAGCAGAAGAGAGTGGATTTCCCGATGGAAGTAGTGCCATCTCGAGATCCTAAAATTACATTCAATCCTTTGTGGAAGTGAATAGTTCCATCAGGGACGGCTTTTTGTTTTTAATTTTTCTGAGTAAATCCAATCTAACATAAATATAAATCTCCTGTTTCGTTAAAATCGATTTTCCCTAAAGCATAAAGGCAGTCTAAAAGCTGAATAAATTCTATAGGATCTGAAATTATCGGCATTACACGTAGATATAGTTCCTTTACAGATAGTGGCTGATTAAGGATTGATAAAAACCCGTGGAAAATGTGACAAAACGCTTTCATTATAGGAAAAAAGTTTATTCGGTAATAACATGAAACACCTCACAGGACTGTATAAAGTAAGCGACTACAAGTATACAATATTGTTCATTCTGTTTGGTTAGATTTTGAATCCATCCAACCATATTATCAAAAATCGTTTGTGGAGGAATTCCTTTCTCTTCCAAAGAAAGGAAAGCATCCCGTATCTGCGCTCGGATTAGGTTGTCATTATAAAGGTTTTGTCTTGCCAAATCTTTCATGATCGAGTCAATCGTTGCAAAGTAGTATCTTACGTATGTTTTAATCATATCTACAAAAACGAATGGAGCAGTACCATCTAATTTTTTTGAAACAGATACAGGATCATAGTTTAGTTGTGCTTCTTTATGTTCTGTCATTTCAGATAATTTAGATAAGAGCTTAGAGATGTTTTTATGTAAGCTTGCATCATCAAGAATCAACATTGCAGTTCGTCTATTCATTTGAGCTTGCTTAAGATTTAATAATTTTTGACGTTCTTCAGGGCTGCAATGTAGGGTGTATCGTTGAAAGCAATCGTTGCATACACATAGGAGATCCTTGCATTGTAGGGATCTTTTTTTTGATAGCGAGATTAATTCATATTTTTCAGAGCTCTCACCATCTGGAAGTATAGTTATGAGAGAATGCCCGCAGTTTTCTATAGAGCATTTAAAATTACAGTCTATAAGAAGGCTTTTTCCGAACTTCTTTTTTTGCTATTTCTGAATTATTTTTTGCAGACACCAATTTCTTTTCAGATTCGGTACGTGTATCTGCGGATTCTAAGAGACAATTTTCCAGTAAAGAAAATAATCGTTTTCCCAGATTATCTTTTGTGATTTCTCTATCATATTCTTTTTAAATCATTACTGAGATTTTTCTAAAAACATCATCATTCCAGCCCTCATTTATTGCATCGATAAAGTTAGCTGAGGAAAGATTACTCAGAATTGCATTAGATATCTTTTTATTAAAGCCGGAAGAGTAAATTTTTTTCTCAGACTGGAATCTGTAAAAACGTAAAAGGAGAAGAGGGATCAAGTTCTCCATCTTCCGCTTCCTCCGGTATGTCGCATAGCATTTGTATGAGAGTCCGCATAAATGCTATGGAATCATCTGACTTCATTAAATGTTTTTAAGCAATGCAATAAGTCGACTATGAGCATCTTTACTCCTGAAGTTAATAGATGAGAAATTCTTTTTTTCTTTTTCTCATACCGTCTCAAAGTTTCTCATTTTTGATAAAGGCGATTGATAGAATAGAATCGTCCTTAGAAAGATTAGATTATTTTACCGTATTTTTTTGTTGAAGGTACAATTTCTAAAATGAAAAAGGACTGACAGTTGGCGGATTATTGAAAAAAAGGAGGAATAAGAAAAAGGAATTAAATAATAATCAAGTAAATTTCTATTAGACCAATCGTATAGCAAGCCTAAATTACGTAATAGGGCTGGGATACAAATATAGCTTTAGTAGTTTTTTTGGGGATTTCACGAAATATATAAATTAGTGAAATCACTACTATTACTTTGTTTGTTTTGAATTTTCCATGCTCCCATTACGTATTTTTGTAAGCATTTCTCGAACAGACATAGCTAAAAATGCATCTCAACCTTACGAAGGGCAGAAAGGAACAGAGATGACATTATTTTTTTAAGAGTAGAGGAACAACTGCAAAAAACTAAATTTGACAGAGGAAGAGGTAGTACAGTGGCTAAAGATAGAAAAGATGCAAGGCGAAGCTGAAGAAGCCTTTGCAAAGAGAGCACAAGGAATAATAGAAGAAGAATATAATAAGACTGAATACAATAACTACCACAAAATGTATAGACACTGGGGAAATAGCAAGAAGTTAGCTTTACAGTCAAGTCAAGGGTTAGACTGCTTTGAACCAGAAATTGTTGAAGTAAAAAATAAATCTCCATATTTTCGTGACATACAATCCAGGAAGAAAAATGGAATATGGAAATTATTTGGAAACAGTTTTCCATAATCTTAGGAGAGGAGACGGCAAGATTACTGCTATCTATTGCACTAAAAGAGTATTCGCAAATTGAGTATGCGAAAGCTATTGGACAATCTGCAAATACAGTGGGTAAAAGGTATAGAAGAGCTATTCAAAAATAAATAGATATTTTTTTCAAAAGAGGCTTTTTTTGAGTATGGTTCGTGGCTATTAAGTATAGGATGAATCTTGCCATTTTAGTTGAATTGTAAAAAAATACCGAAAAAAAGTAAATAGAATTTATTCTTGAAGGGAGGTGCGATTATTATGGAAGAATTTGTTTCTGAGTTATTAAAAGTCACAAGGTGTATGGGCAGCACTTTTTTTGTTTTCTTTCTACTTTATACAATACGACGAAATGATAAATTAGATGAGTCACAATGTGAAAGAGAACGAGAGTATCAAAAAGATGCTATTAGAACTGACCAAAAAGGCTACAGGATGATAAAGAAAAAGAAGAGTAAAATAGTTTCAGTATTCTTTTTCGGAATACAAGATATTTCCTATTGTAGTTGAAAATGATTTAGTGCTATAGTTTAGCGGTAAATAAGGAAAGAATGGAGGCAAGTTTATGTCCTATGTAAGTGAGGTTTATCAGGCACTGGAGAAGAAGCATTCCAATGAGGCAGAATTTTTAGAGGCAGCGAAGAGAATTTTAGAGTCTCTGGAGCCTATTGTGGCAGCCAATGAGGAGCTTTACCGGAAAAACGCGTTACTGGAGCGTTTTGTAGAGCCGGAAAGAATTATTAGTTTTAGAGTGCCTTGGACAGATGACCAGGGAAAGCACCATATCAATATCGGTTATCGTGTGCAGTTTAACTCTGCTATCGGACCTTACAAGGGAGGACTTCGTTTTCACCCAAGCGTAAATCAGTCTATCCTGAAGTTCCTGGGCTTTGAGCAGATTTTAAAGAACTCCCTGACCGGTCTTCCCATCGGTGGCGGTAAGGGTGGTGCGGACTTTGATCCTAAGGGCAAGTCCGATGCGGAGGTTATGCGCTTCTGCCAAAGCTTTATCACAGAGCTGTATAAGTACATCGGAGCCAATGAAGACGTTCCTGCCGGTGATATCGGTGTAGGCGGAAGAGAAGTGGCTTATATGTACGGACAGTACAAGAGAATCACCAACTTGTACGAGGGTGTACTTACCGGAAAGGGAAGAACCTTCGGAGGCTCTCTGGCTCGTCCGGAGGCTACAGGATACGGTCTGGTCTACATTGTGGATGAGATGTTAAAGTCCGTAGGAAAGGAAATCAAGGGAAAGACCATTGTGGTTTCCGGTTCCGGTAATGTAGCTCAGTATGCCATCCAGAAGGCACAGAGCCTTGGGGGTAAGGTGGTAACCTGCTCCGATTCCGGCGGATATGTGTATGATCCGGAAGGCATCAAGCTGGATGTGCTTTTTCGACATTAAGCAGGTGAAGAGAGGCAGAATTTCCGAGTATGCCGACCGTGTTGCGGGAGCGACCTACCATGCAGGAGAGCGTCCCTGGGGTGTAAAGTGCGATGTGGCTTTACCCTGCGCAACTCAGAACGAGTTAAATGGAGAAGAGGCGAAGACCTTAATCAAGAACGGTTGCTTCTGCGTAGCAGAGGGAGCAAATATGCCTTCCGATGAGCAGGCTGTGGATGTATTCCTGGAGAATCACTTCCTCTATATGCCCGGTAAGGCAGCCAATGCCGGCGGTGTTGCAGTTTCCGCATTGGAGATGAGCCAGAACTCTCAGAGACTTTCCTGGAGCTTTGAAGAAGTGGATGAGAAGCTTAAGGGAATTATGCAAAACATTTTCAAGAGCGTATCCGAGGCGGCAAAGCGCTACGGCCATGAAGGAAACTTTGAGGTTGGAGCCAATGTAGCCGGCTTTGAGAAGGTAGCTGAGGCTATGCTGGCACAGGGCTTGGTATAAGATAGAAGTAAGGGCGAGAGAACCTATTTAGGGTGAAGGACTTGGCTATAGATAGAAACTATAGCCAAGTCCTGTTTTTTTATATTTGCCTAAGGAAATCATTTTACGCTATACTATATCCACTTCAAGGACTCTCATTAGGGGGAGTCTAAGGAATGACAAGAAAAGCATTTTGTAAAGGAAAATAAAAAGTAAGGAGAAAAAAAGCATGCAAACATCAGTAATCGGTTTCCCAAGAGTGGGAGCATTAAGAGAACTAAAGTTTACAACAGAGAAGTTTTTTTAAGGGATTGGTTTCCGAGCAGGAGCTGCAGGAGCTTGCAAAGGATATTCGAAAAGAAGCAGTGGTTAAAGATGCAGCAGGAGGAAGTGGATTTCATCCCTTCCAATGATTTCTCTTTTACGATAACTTTTTAGATACAGCAGTGCTTTTTTTAACATCATTCCGGATCGTTACAGAGAATTGTCCTTAAGCCCTCTGGAGCAGTACTTTGCGATGGCAAGAGGCTATAAGGGAGAGGCCGGAGACGTGAAGGCTTTGGCAATGAAGAAGTGGTTCAATACCAACTACCACTACATGGTAGCGGAAATCTCCGATAAGGATGTGATTTCCCTTGTGGGAGACAAGCCCTTCCAGGAGTATGAAGAGGCAAAGGCTTTAGGGGTTGAGACCAAGCCTGTAGTTATTGGACCATTTACCTTATTAAAGCTTCTTCGCTATACAGAGAAGAAGACCGAGAAGGATTTCCTGGAGCAGGCAGTTTCCGCTTACAAGGCTTATGTGGAGAGATTTGTTTCTCTTGGTGCCAAGTGGATTGCCTTTGATGAGGCGTACCTGGTAAGAGACCTGGAGAAGGAAGATTTGGAGCTCTTTACCGCCTTATATCAGGGAATTCTTTCCGTAAAGGGCAGCACCAAGGTTATATTACAGACATATTTTGGCGATGTAAGAGATGCCTATGAAAGCATTTTGGCACTTCCCTTTGACGGTGTAGGTCTTGATTTCTTAGAGGGTAAGGAGACCAAGGCACTTGTAGCCAAGGGCTTCCCCAAGGATAAGCTTCTTTTCGCCGGTTTGGTAAACGGAAAGAATATCTGGAGAAACCATTACGAGAAGACCGTTCAGGAGGTAAAGGATTTAGAGGCTAAGGGCATTTCCGTAGTACTGAGTACTTCTTGCTCTTTACTGCATGTTCCTTATACCTTAGTAGGAGAGAATAAGCTTTCCGAGGAAGTAAAGAGACATTTCAGTTTTGCCATCGAGAAGCTGGAAGAGCTTTTGGGCTTAAAGGAGCTTCTTAGCGGTAAGGCTAAGCCGGAGGTTTTAGAGGCGAATAAGGCGCTCTTTGCAACAGCAAGACCGAACAGTGAAGACAAGTCGGTAAAGGAGCGTTGTGCAGCCATTACCGATGCGGACTACACCAGACTTCCTGTATTTGAAGAGAGAGAAAAGCTTCAGAAGGAAGAGTTTAAGCTTCCTCTCTTCCCCACCACAACCATTGGTTCCTTCCCACAGAGTGCGGATGTTCGTGCCAACAGAACTGCTTTTAAGAAGGGGGAGAAGACCAAGGAAGAGTACGTTGCATTTAACCAGAAGAAGATTGCAGAGTGGGTAAAGATTCAGGAAGATTTGGATCTGGATGTACTGGTGCACGGTGAGTTTGAAAGAAACGACATGGTGGAGTACTTCGGAGAGCTCTTAAGCGGATTCTTATTTACCGAGAAGGCCTGGGTACAGTCCTATGGAACTCGTTGCGTAAAGCCGCCAATCATCTGGGGTGATGTACGTAGACTTTCCGCTATGACTGTGGAATGGTCCACCTATGCACAGAGCTTAACCAAGCGTCCCATGAAGGGAATGCTGACAGGACCTGTAACCATCTTAAACTGGTCCTTCCCAAGAGAGGATATCAGCATTGCGGAGAGCACAAAGCAGATCGCCTTGGCCATCCGTGATGAGGTATTGGATTTAGAGAAGAATGGTATCAAGATCATTCAGGTAGACGAAGCGGCTTTAAGAGAGAAATTACCTCTTCGTAAGTCTGACTGGTACAGTGAGTATCTGGATTGGGCTATTCCCGCCTTCCGTTTGGTACACAGCGGATGTCAGGCAGGCACTCAGATTCACACCCATATGTGCTACAGTGAGTTTACCGATATTATTAAAGCGATTGACAACATGGATGCGGACGTTATTTCCTTCGAGGCTTCCCGTTCCGATTTACAGATTTTGGACTCCTTAAGAGAGAACCATTTCCGTACAGAGGTAGGACCCGGAGTTTATGATATTCACTCCCCGAGAGTGCCATCCGTTCAGGAAATTAGAGAAGCATTGGCAAAGATGCTGAAGAAGATTGAAAAAGAGAAACTGTGGGTAAATCCGGACTGCGGATTGAAGACTAGAGCAAGCGAGGAGACCTTGGCAAGTTTAGCAAATCTTGTCCAGGCGGCAAAGGAATTGAGAAATGAGTATTGTTGATTTATTTCAAGAAAAAACAGTGTTTTCCTTCGAGGTGTTTCCACCTCGGAGGAACTCACCGGTTGAAACCATATATGACACCTTGGATGAGCTTCGGGATTTAAAACCGGATTTCATTTCGGTGACATATGGGGCAGGGGGCGGAAAGAATAACCAAAGTACCATCCCTATTGCAGAGCATATTAAGAAGGTCTGCGAAGTGCCCAGCGTGGTTCATTTTCCTTGTATAAATTTAACAAAGCAGGATGTATTAGAAAAGATTGAAGAGCTGAAGACTGCCGGAATCAAGAATATCCTGGCTCTCAGAGGGGATATTCCGGAGGGAGAGGAGAATAGAGGGATTTCCGATATGCTTCCGACCTGATTGCCTTTTTGAAGGAGCACGGAAACTTCCATATTTCCGCGGCTTGCTATCCAGAGGGACATGTTGAAAGCGCGGATAGAGTAGAGGACATTCGTTACTTGAAGAACAAGGTGGACGCGGGAGCGGAGAACCTGATTTCCCAGCTTTTCTTTGAAAATAAGCAGTTCTACATTTTTCCAGGAGCGTTGTGCTTTAGCCGGAATTGATGTTCCCATTGAAGCGGGGATTATGCCGGTTATTAACAGCCGTCAGGTCTTAAAGATGGCCAGTCTTTGTGGCGTAAATGTTCCTAAGAAGTTTCAGAGAATCTTAGACAAGTATGCGGACAACCCCATTGCCATGAGAGACGCGGGCATTGCCTATGCGGTGGATCAGATCGTGGATCTGGTGACTCACGGCGTGGACGGTGTGCATCTTTACACCATGAACAACCCTTATATTGCCAGAAAGATTTATAAGGCAACTCATAGCCTTTTTGAGTCTACTCAGAAGGGCAACCCTGGCGGTTCCAGCGCTTCCGCATAGAGAGGGTAGGGAAGCTTTGAAAATACCGTTTTTCAAAAAAAGCATTAAAAATAGCAGTAAAATGAGCTTTCATGTGGCATAGGATGGAAAAGGGGAAGGTATCATCCCCGCTTTCCGACCTGTACCGCATGGCTTTTTATTCTCGCCTGTTTTTCAAGACCATTTAGGGAGGATGCGGGCATTCAGCTTTGATTCGGACATGGGGTATGGTTTTAGACCTTCCCCGGTAGCTATTGCAAGAGAGTAGCCTTTGTTGTAAGATATGGAGATGGTTTCAGAGAGGTCAGGAAAGAGGAAGGCTAATGCATAAGTTTCTACGATCCATTGGGTTTTCTGCATTGCAGGAAGACAAGGATGCAGAGTTTTATTTACAAAGGGCAGTACATGAAAAATATCGCAGCAGCTTTGTCTCCTATGGAAATGGACAGGTGGTAGAGCAGTATCAGCTTCCGGTAGCTCCCTCTATGGGCATTACTGTGGTTGGACACAGAGATGCAGAGGGGATTTTTCACAGGGACTATTATTTCCCTTACATGCGTTCCTACGAAGGAGTGGAAACGGTGGAGGGAAGCCTTGAGCGCCACGCGGAAAAGGAAACTTATGCCGGCGTGATGGAGGATTTTTACCTCAGGGATTACCCTGATTTATTATCTTTGCAATTCTCTGGAAGCCCATCAGCTGAAACGAATGCAGATTAAGGCGGTGCCCAAGCAGGTCTATCTGACCGGACTTTCCGTGGAAGGAAAGATTCTTCTTCCGATAGAGAAGAAGGCGGAGGATGAGTGGGCAAAGCGACAGCACTTTGTTGAGCAGATGAAGCTTTTCGAGGCGGCAAAGGCAGGAGACCAGGATGCTTTTGGAAACCCTGACGGAGACCGATATGAATCTGATGTCCGAGGTGAATCAGAGAATCGAAAAAGGAAGATCTGTACAGCTTGGTGGAGTCCACCTTTATGCCTACCGGGGTGGAGTGCGACCAGTATTCCATTTTGGGAGAGATTGTGAATATTCGGGTGAAGAGCAACGTCTATACCCATGAAAATATCCTGGATTTAAAAGTAAGATGTATGGACGCGGTATTTCGCGTTTGCATCAATGAAAAAGATCTTTTGGGCGTTCCCGCCATTGGCCGCCGTTTTAAGGGCAATGTGTGGATGCAGGGAGAAGTGGAGTTTTTGGAGCAAGGCTCTAATTCCTAAGTGTGATTGTTTGAAAGATAGATATAGGAAATAGTAAGCGAGACAATAAAAGACCATGAAAGACAGAGAAGATATTCTTGCCCACGTGGAAGATATTTGGCGAAAAACAGAAGAGCGCGGTATAGTGCGAAACAGTCCCTTTTTATCGGAAAGAGAAAGGGGACTTTTTTTAGAGAAAAATCAAAAAGGGAAAAGAGGGGCTAAGTTTCTGCTTTTGGGAGGAGAAGAGGCGGAACGACAGGCCTTTTTCTTTTACCCAAGTTTTATGGAGGAGGAAGAGTGCAGGGAGCTTCTCTTGGAAGACAATCCTGTAGTGCTTTTGGAAATTCAGGGAAAGCAGAAAAAATTTTCCGAAGAACTCTCCCATAGAGATGTACTGGGAGCCATTATGAGTCTTGGGATAGAACGGGAAATGCTGGGAGACATCTTCTTTAAAGAGGAGAAGAGCTATATTTACCTGCTTCGGAAAAATGAAGGATTATCTTTTAGAAAATTTGACACAGATTCGGCATACCAGTGTAGAAATCAAAGAATGTGCGGAAGCCTTTTGCTCCTAAGCAGGAAAGAATAGAGGAGCAGATTTTTGCAGCTTCAGAGCGCTTAGACGGCATCGTTTCTGCCGTCTTTCATCTCTCCAGAGGACGGGCGCAGGAATACTTTGCCAAAGAGTTGGTGTACAAGGACGGCTTGGTGGCGAAAGGCAGCAGCAGTCTAAAGGGGGAGAAAAGATTTCCGTCAGAGGATTGGGGAAGTTCCATTACCTTGGTCTTGAGAAAAAAACACCAAAAAAAGGGGAGAATGGTTTTACGGATCCTGCGATATGGATAGAGGAACTGTAACCATCGAAGGCGTTCGCTCCAATGCAGTATAGGCATGGAATCGGGCACGTTCCCGCTAAGCTCGCTCCTGCGAAGCGAGGAACTGTAACCATTGAAGAGACAAGCTCCGATGTATAACAGGTCTGTATTTGGGGCACGCTCCCGCTAAGCTCGCCTCTGCGAAGGGAAGGACTGTATTCATGGATGAGGTACGCTCCAATGCAGTATAGGCATGAAATCGGGCACGCTCCCGCTAACTTCGCCTTCGCAGCGGATACTAAGCGAAAAACTTCGGTACCCTTGTTTTTCGCAAGTACCGGCGGGCTCAGATTGCCCTCTTTCATGCCTATACTGCATAAGTCGCTACAAGTCATTGATTGTTACAGTCCTTCTCTTCGCAGGTTTTCGCAAGTATCGGGCTCGGATTGCCCTCTTACAGACCTATTATACATCAGTCGCTTCATCTTATTGGTTTTTACAGTTCTTCGCTTCGCAAGTTTGCTAGTACCGGCGGGCTCGGATTGCCTTCTTTCATGCCTATACTGCATCAGTCGCTTCACTTTATTGATTGTTACAGTCCTTCTCTCCGCAGGTTTTCGCAAGTATCGGGTTCAGATTGTCCCCTCTTTAAGGCCTATAGGGTAAACATTGCTCCCTATTATTTGTTTAAATTAAAAAAATACTTTTCATTACCGAAAAACTGTACGACATTCGTGTGTTTGTTTGACTTGTTTTCTCCTCGTCTATCCATATCGAGGGATACTTAAACGGAGAATTTTTGGAGTTTTGCGTACAAGGCCTCCGGTAGGCGGAGTTCCATTTGTATTCCCTCCTCCTCGTAGGATAGGGAGAGAATTTTCCCTTCTTTCCGAATACTGTTTTCCCAAGCCGCTTCGCTGTAGGGGAGCAGGATGGACAGGGGGCGGAGATTGGCGGAGGCTTTTTCGCTTACCGCTTCCATAAGCTCGGGAATTCCTATTCCCTCTTTTACAGAAATGTAGAGCTTGTCTCCTCTCTTCTTGGGAAGCTCCGACAGGGGAAGTACCTTGTCGCATTTGTTCATTACATAGAGCATGGGGATATGGCTTGCTTCCAGCTTCTTTAGGGTAGCCAGGGTGCTGTCCATGTGCTTTTGATAATTGGGATCGGAATAGTCTACCACCTGTAAAATCAAATCCGCTTCAATGGCCTCTTCCAGAGTGCTGTGGAAGGCATCCAAAAGCTTGGGAGGCAGGTCTCGAATAAATCCTACCGTATCGGCAAAAAGGAATTCCTCTCCCCGTTCCCCCTTCACATGGCGAATGGTGGTATCCAGAGTGGCAAAAAGCATATCTTTTTCTTCCACCTTTTCCTTCTGGCCTTCCTTACTCCAATCCAAAATGGCATTCATAAGGCTGGACTTTCCCGCATTGGTGTAGCCCACCAGAGCAATTCTTGGAATATTGGACTTCTCTCTTTTCTGCCGTTTTACCCGGCGCACCTCTTCCTGCTTCTTACATTCTCTTCGCAGAAAGGCCATTTCCTCCTGAATCTTTCTCTTATCCAGCTCAATCTTCTTTTCTCCCGCACCACGGTTGGAAAGGCCGGCACCGCCGCTTCCGCCCTGGCGGGAGAGATTTTCCCGAAGTCCCACAAGCCTGGGCAGCATATATTGAAGGGTGGCATATTGCACCTGCATCTTCGCTTCCTTGCTTCTGGCCCGCTCCGCAAAGATTTGTAAAATCACCTGGGTTCTGTCCAAAACCTCCACAGATAGAGCCTTGGACAGGTTATGGAGCTGGGAGGGGGAGAGGGCATTTTGGAAAATGACCAGATCCGCCTCATGGAAGAGCACGGCGGCTCTTACCTCCTCCACCTTTCCGGAACCGATAAAGGTGGCGCTATCCTCTCTGGCCAGGCTTTGGCTGATGCTGGTGCAGCATTCAATGGACAAGGCCTGACAAAGGCCGAAGAGCTCCTCCATATCCAGAGAAAAGTCTCTGTTCTCCGGAAATTCCACACCCACCAGAACCGCTTTTTTATTTTGAATTTGATTACTTTGCATAAAACTCCTTTATTCTCTACTCTGATATAGCTCCGCTTTTCTCTTTTACGGAAAACTACTTTATTTTTTTACCTTTGGTATAGGGATGCCATCCTCCCTTGCCACTTCCAACCACTCCGCTAAAACTATTTCAGCATTATGTATAGCTTCCGACCTAGTCTTTCCGTCTGCAAAAAATCCTTTTAGCTCCGGAATTTCTGCGATATAAAGCTTATCTTCTTCCGACCAGTATATTTGAATTTCCCACTCTCTCATAATTACCCTCATAGAAGCATAAATAAATATTATTTACATTATAAATAAAAACTTATCATCGTTCCATATATCATGAAAATATAAAAGGATATAAATCAATGTTATGTATTTGCCCCGGGCTATAGGTCTGTAAGGTAGGTAGTCTGAGCCCTATACTTGCGAAATCCGGCAAGTGAAGAACTGTAAAAATCAATAAGTGGAGCGAATAATGCAGTATGGGGTTATAATGGGGGCAATCTGAGCCCGTTACTTGCTGAAAACCTGTGGAGAGAAGAACTGTATCAATCAATGAATTGAAGCGACAGATGCAGTATAGGCATGAAAGAGGGGCAATCTGAGCCCGCCGGTACTTGCGAAAAACAAGGGTACCGAAGTTTTTCGCTTAGTATCCGCTGCGAAGGCGAAGTTAGCGAGAGCGTGCCCGATTCCATGCCTACACTGCATTGGAGCGTCCCTCATTAATGAATACAGTCCTTCCCTTAGCAGGGGCGAGTTCAGCGAGAGCGTGTCCACATTTCAGACCTATAGCCCGGAGCAAATCTTGATTTTTTTCTCCCTTTATATTTTCTCTTCCTGCTTCGAAGGATACCCCCAATTCCTTCCCCTCTTCTTGAAAAACCATGCCAGGGGCAGGAAGGGCAGCAGCAAAAGCAAGAAGAATCGTAGAATCCGAAAGGCGGTGTCCTGAAAAAATTCTTCCGGCATAATGTTAATCATACGGCTTAGAGCCGGGTCAAAGCTCCAGTTCCCCTGAGAGAAAAAGAGCAGATGAAACTGTGTAAAGGCTTGGTCAAAGTTCTGACTGGCATAGAGAAAGAAGAGCAGTAAGATTGCCAAGAAACCCGCCATGCAGTAGAGGAAGCCTTTTCCCAGAATGGCAAGAGCCCTTCCGTGCTCTAAAAATCACAAGGAGAAAGACGATGGCCAAGAGGGAGAGGAAGAACATCATGCGCAGGGGTGAGGCTTAGGGTAAACAAAACCCGTACATCCGCCATGTGGGAAGCTTCGTCCTCCTGATAAAAGTTCTGCTCCACGCCATTTACCGAAACGGGGATAATGAGATTCTCCCGATCTCCCCGAAGGTAGCGAAGGGTCTCTCCCATGACCTTTTCCAAATCCGCTAAGGGGATGGACTCTCCCCGATTTTCCAGCAAAGCTTCTTGAACTTGGTATTTTTGAAATTCCTGTCTATAATAAGAAGGATTTCCGTAGCAGGCCAGCTCAAAGCCTGAGACAAAGAGGATAAAGACCAGAAAGAGGGAAAAAAGCAGGCAGGCGACAGGATAGAATATATGTTTTAAATGGGATTTCATGATTTCCTTTCTTTTGTTCTTTGGTGTAAAATGTGTAAGGCTAAAAATCTAATTTTCAAATATTTTCCATATTTTTTTAGTATAACACGAAGCGAGTAAGTAAAGGAGGGAAAAAATGGCTAAGGACAATAAAACCAATGTATGCCGTCTTTTGGATAAGGCAAAAAATTCCTTATGTAGAGCAGGAGTATCCGGTGGATGAGGAGGACTTGTCCGGGGCTCATGTGGCTTCCGTATTAGGCTTTCCCCCGGAAATTATTTATAAAACCCTGGTCTTAAAGGGGGATAAAACAGGCTACTTCGTGGCAGTGATTCCGGTGCTGGAGGAAGTGGACTTAAAGAAAGCGGCGAAGGTCTCCCAAAACAAGAAGGCGGAAATGATTCCCATGAAGGATCTTCAGCCTTTGACCGGATATATTCGGGGAGGCTGTAGCCCCATCGGCATGAAAAAGCATTTTCCCACCTACTTTCAGAAGCAGGGGGAGGAGCTGGAAAGAATCTATGTTTCCGCCGGTAAGAGAGGGCTGCAAATCGGCCTGTCTCCAAAGGACTTATGTGCCTTTGTATCCGGAAGCTTTGAGGATTTGATTCGTGGAGGAGAAGAGTAAGATGAAGGTATCGATTTTGAATTTGGTTCCCCTGAGGCAGGGAGAAAGCTATAAAGAGGCCATGGATCGGATGGTGAATCTGGCGAAGAAGGCGGAGGAGCTGGGATATACCCGTTACTGGATTGCAGAGCACCATAACACCCATTCCGTAGCCAGCAGTGCCACCCAGCTTTTGATCCAGTATGCCTTAAGCAATACGGAAAAAATCAGAATCGGTTCCGGAGGGGTGATGCTGCCGAACCATAGCCCCTATCTGGTGGCGGAGCAGTACGGCACCTTGGAAACCCTCTATCCGGGCAGGGTGGACTTGGGGCTTGGTCGTGCTCCGGGAACGGATTTGGAAACCGCCAGAGCCATCCGAAGAGGTGTGGGAAGAGAGTCGGATTTTGAGCGGGAGCTGATGGAGCTTTCGGAGTATTTCCGGGACACGGAGGTGGTGCATGCCTACCCGGCAGCAGGACTTAACATTCCCCTGTATATTTTGGGTTCCAGTACCGACAGTGCCTATCTGGCGGCAAGACTGGGACTTCCCTATTCCTTTGCGGCCCACTTCGCACCGACCATGATGGAGACTGCCATTCGGATTTATCAGGAGAATTTTAAGCCTTCCGATGTGCTGGAAAAAGCCCTTATGTGATTTTGGGAGCAAATGCGATTCTTGCGGATACGAAGGAGGAGGCGGAGTCTTTGGCTACTACCCAGTGGCAGGCATTTCTGAACATTATCACCAACCAGTCCCAGGGCTTACTTCCTCCGGTGCAGTCCATGGAAGAGGTATGGAAGGACTATGTGGAGGCGGTAAGAGTGCCCCACTTCGGCCCGGTGGCATTTACCGAGGAGCTGATTCATCAGGAAAAGAGAATCGTGGAGCGGATGGGCGCCTTTTTCCTTTTATCGGCACCAAGGAAGAGGTGCAGGCGAAAAATGCGGGAAGTGCAGGAGAGAGTGCATTTTGACGAGTTGATTGTCAATTCCTACATTTACGAAGAGAAGGCTCAGCACTACTCTTACCAGCTCTTAAAGGAGGCCCTGGAGGAGCTTTAAGAGATATTTTAGAAAGATTTTCTTTTACGGCATTGTTTTCGAAAAGGAAATACAGTAGTCTGATGGGAAAGAAGTCTTGCATAAAGAAGCATAGTACTTAATGCTTTTTGCGAAAAAGACTTCATCACGAAAGAATAATAGGAGGAAAAATACAATGGCTAAAGTAAAGTTTTTTTATGTAAATGGTTGTCCTTATTGCGCACAGGCAAGAAAGGCCAGAGAGGAATTGATTTCGGAGAATCCTGCCTACGGAAAGGTGGAGTTCGAGGAGATTGATGAGGGCTTACACCCTGAAATTGCAGAACACTATGATTACTGGGCAACTCCCGCTATGTTTGTGGCAGAGGAGAAGATTTATGAGTCCCATATCGGAGAGAAGTTTGAAGAAGCCAAGGAAAATGTAAAGAAGGTATTGGAGAAGGCTTTAGCAACAGCTTAATACAAAATTAGCTTTCAAAAATCCCGGAAGAAGGAATTTTTGGAAGCTATTTTTTTCTTAGAGGGAAGGAAAGGCTATGGAAGGAATCAGAGAAGGGAATCAAATCAGGGGAAAAGCACTTTCGTTTTACTGTGCTGACAGAAAGATTGCTGCGTCTGGAATACAGTGAAAAAGGGATTGCTTTGTGGATGGGGAGAGCCAGATGGTGGTAAACCGCAGCTTTCCTCCGGCAGAATTCCATTGGGAAGAGGGCAAGCAGGGAGAAGGCATCCTCCGCACAAAATATCTTCGCTTGATTTATAAGGGTGGAGCCTTCAGCAGTGAAAATCTTCGGATTTTCGTCAGCGGAGATGCGGGAAACACCTCGGCCCTTTGGCATTACGGGGATAAGATTGAGAGCTTGAAGGGTACGGCCAGAACCCTGGACGGCATAGACGGTGCCCTGCCCCTTGGAGAAGGAATCGTTTCCCGGCAGCTTTTCTCCGTTTTGGATGACAGTAAAAGCATGCTTTATCATGAGGATAAGTTCTTTGTTCGAGAGGATTCTGAGGCAATCGACCTGTATTTCTTCGCCTATGGCACGGACTATAAGACGGCATTAAAGGACTTCTTCCATCTTAGCGGAGACGTTCCTCTCCTTCCTCGCTATACCCTGGGGAACTGGTGGAGCCGTTACTTTGTCTATTCCGAGGAAAGCTATCTGGAGCTGATGGACCGTTTTCAGGAGGAAAAATATTCCCTTCCAGGTAGCGGTAATCGATATGGACTGGCATATCACCAAGGTGCCGGAGAAATACGGTACCGGCTGGACTGGCTATAGCTGGAACAGGGAGCTTTTCCCTGACCCTCCCCGTTTCCTAAAGGCTTTGAAGGACAGAGGCATGGCCTGTACCTTAAATGTTCATCCTGCGGACGGTGTCCGGGCCTTTGAGGATTGCTACCCTGCCTTTGCGGAGTTTATGGGTGTGAATCAAAAGGAAGAAGAGCCGGTGCTTTTCGACCTTTTGGATGAGAAGTTTAGAGAAGGATATTTTTCGTTTTGTGCATCACCCGATGGAAAAGGACGGGGTGGACTTTTTGGTGGATTGACTGGCAGCAGGGAGAGAATTCCGGCATGAAGGGCTTGGACCCTCTTTGGATGCTGAATCATTATCATTATGAGGATAATAAGGGGGAAAATGGAGAGAAGCGCGGCTTGATTCTTTCCCGTTATGCCGGTCCCGGCTCCCACCGTTATCCCATCGGCTTCTCCGGAGATACGGTGATTTCCTGGGAAAGCTTGGATTTTCAGCCCTATTTTACCGCCACGGCCAGTAATATCGGCTACGGCTGGTGGAGTCATGACATCGGGGGGCATATGTGGGGAGTGCGGGATGATTCCCTCTTTACCCGTTGGGTACAGCTTGGGGTATTTTCTCCCATTATGCGCTTGCACAGTACCAACAATGCCTTTAACGGAAAGGAGCCCTGGAAATACAGCAGGGATGCGGAGGCGGTTTCCAAGAATTTCCTTCGCCTGAGAAAGGCACTTGTGCCTTATCTTTACACCATGAACTATCTTGCTCATGTGGAAAGACGTCCTTTGATTTTGCCGCTGTACTACGAGGAGAAGCCCTGGGACGGACTGTACGATTACAAAAATGAGTATTACTTCGGAACGGAGCTGCTTTGTGCCCCCATTACGGAGAAGGAGGATCCTGTCAGTGGCTTAGGAAAAGTGAAGGCATGGCTTCCGGAGGGACGCTGGGTAGATTTCTTTACCGGAGAAAAGCTTACGGGAGGAAGAGAACTGGAGCTGTACCGCAGCCTGGAAAGCATTCCGGTTCTTGCTAAAGAAGGTACTATTCTTCCTCTGGATGGTAGAGAAGAGGGCAATGCAGTGGATGCGCCGGAGCTTATGGAGCTTCATATCTTCTCCGGGGCAGACGGAAGCTTCTGTCTGGCAGAGGACGAGCATGAGTTTGCCGACTTCCGTAAAGAAGATTGGGCCTTTACAAGATTTTCCCTTCGACATGAAAGTAAGGGTGAATCCGTGGAGGAGGTACTTCACATTTCCGCAGTGGAAGGAAATGAAAATGCCCTTCCCAAAGAGCGTCTCTTCCTTCTGCACCTAAGAGGGGTTTCCTCTTTAGAAGGCTTAAGCCTGACCTACGGCGATACGGAGCTTCCGGTAGAAGTAGGGGACTATCTGGAAGAGGAGGACGCTTTGCTCCTTTCCCTTCCTGCCTGGGATGGAAAGGAAGGCATTTGTCTTCGCTATCGCTATGACCGGGAAAAGAGAGAGGCGCAGGAGAATAAGCTCTTACAGGACAGAGCTTTTACGCTTTTACAGAATGCCCAGATTTCCTATGACGAAAAGACAAGGATTTATGCTTGCCTGGAGGAATTGGGAAAGAAGAGCAGGGCGGAGATTTTGGGAGCAGTACACTCCCGTTGTACCTCGGAATCCCTACGAGGAGCCCTTGTGGAATTGCTTTCCGCAAGCGGAGTATAAGATTTAGGGGCTGTAAATTTTTACAGCTCCTTTTTTCTTGCTTAAAAATGCTGGCTTTCCGAAGATGAAGAAAAACAAAGCCGTTCCAGGGTAAAGAAAACTAAAGAGAAAGAATGTCGAAGATAAAGAAGCGGACTTGTTTGAAATATACAAAAATAACGAAGTATTTTGTGCAGAAGCACAAAAATGAGGGAGCTTGTAAAAAGCTCCAAACTTATAGGGTAATGCTATAAATAGAAAGTGGAAGAAAAAAACCGGACTTTCCATGGGAAGACAAGGGTAAGCAGGAAAAAATGGCGAGAAATCGATGTTTTCGTAGAGAATTAAGGAAAATACAGGGGGGAAGAAGCCGGATAATTCCGGGGAAATCCCTTGGACAAATCTTGCATTTCTATAAGAGAGACCGTATAATATGGAGAATAACAATTTTTTTGTCAATCTAAAAAAATATTTAGATTCCAAAAAAACAAGAGCCTTATTGATTGTTTTGATTTTTCACCAGTATTGCCTGCATAGTCTGCGGTATTATGCGATAGAGATGAAAAAGCCGGAAAGGAGTCTCCCATGAGAGAACTCAAAAACCACAGAGGCAGTGGGGAAAAACCCTCTGCCAGGATATTACCCAGATTATTAAGGGAGAGAAGAAGGGACCTGTTTTTTTCGAAAAGGGTCATGTGATTCGGGAGGAGGATGTTCCCGTGCTTCTTTCTGTGGGAAAGGACCACATTTACATCTGGGAAGAGGGGAGGATACTCTCCATGAAAATGATGCGGCAGCCATGCTCTATGAAATGGGACGGAGTGAAAATATGCACCCCTCCGAGGTGAAGGAAGGGAAAAATCGAGTTTATTGCCGACTGCGACGGGATGCTGAAGATTCAATCGGAGAAGCTTTTTGCTCTTAATTCTTTCGGGCAAATGATGATGGCCACCAAGAAGAATCACAGCTTCATCAAAAAGGGAGAGGCCTTTGCCGGTACCAGAATCATCCCCCTTTCCATAGAGCGGGAGAAGATGGAGGAAGTGAAGAAGATTGCGCCGGAGGGGGGCATTTTACAGCTTTTTCCCTTTGAAAAGAAGAAGGTGGGACTTATCAGCACCGGAAATGAAGTTTTTTTACAAAAAGAATCCAAGATACCTTTTACCCCGGTGGTACGGGAGAAGCTTTCTCCTATCCGGTGGAAATTATTGGTCATGTGACCCTGCCCGGATGATGTGGAGCAGGAGAAAGAGGCGATTCAGGATTTCCTGAGACAGGGGGCGGATTTGGTCATCTGCATGGGCGGAATGTCCGTAGACCCGGATGACCGTACCCCATTGGCAATTCGCCTATCCACGGAAGAGGTGGTAAGCTACGGAGCGCCGGTACTGCCCGGTTCCATGTTTATGCTGGCCTATGCCAAGGGAAGGTACCGGTATTAGGGCTTCCCGGCAGTATTATGTTTTGCCCCACCACGGTTTTTGACCTGGTATTACCGCGAATCATGGCAGGGGACATTGTGAAGAAGGAAGAAATTGACGCCCTGGGAGAGGGCGGTTTGCTATAAGACAGTTTGGCTATAAAACGAATTATCTATAAGAGGTTTCGCGATAGGACATTTCGCGATAGGACGTTTAGCAATAAGACGTTTTGCCAGGAAAGAAGGTTAGGCAGATGGAGAAAGCAAGAAAAGAAATCATCAGGGAGATTGCCGGGCTGAATTCTCAGGAGGAAAATGTATTGTTTCACTCCTTGGAGGAAGGCAGCTTGGGAGAGTTGGCCTTGTTTTCTGCCGGGAAATGCCTGAGCCACAGCCCGAAGTTCCCCTTTTTTGCTTCCGAAAAGGACAGAGAGGAATGTTTTTGGGCCAATCGCAAGGCGGGGATTTTTTCTTTGGGAGAGGGGAAATTCTTTGCGGAAACCCTGGCTTCAGAGAAAAAGCTGGTGATTTGCGGGGCAGGTCACGTGGCCATTGCCACCATTCGCCTTGGGAAAATGCTGGGATTTTCCGTGACCTGTATTGAGGATAGACCGATGTTTGCCAAGGAAGCGGAAAAGGCAGGGGCAGACAGAGTGATTTGCGAGGATTTTGCCAAGGCCTTGGACAGCTTGGAAGGAGACCGGGACAGCTACTTTGTGATTTTTGACCAGAGGCCATGTGCATGACCAGATTTGCCTTCGAAGAATTCTGGAAAAGCCCAAGGCGTATATGGGCATGATGGGCTCCAGAAGAAGAGTGGCTATGATTAAGAAGAATCTTTTGGAAGAGGGGTTTTCTCAGGAGCTTCTGGATTCTCTCCATAGTCCCATCGGTTTGAAAATCGGAGCGGAAAGTCCGGAGGAAATTGCGCTTTCCATTATGGCGGAGATTGTAGGGGTGAAGAGCGCCGGCAAAAATACCATCGGCTACAGTGAGGAAATTCTGGATGCGGTGGAAAAGGAAGAGAAGCTGGTACTGGCCACCATTATCGAAAGAAAGGGCTCCGCTCCCCGTTCTGTAGGCACGAAGATGTCCATCAATCCTCTGGGAGAGATTACCGGCACTATAGGAGGGGGCTGCGCAGAGGCGGAGGTGATTCAGAAGAGCCGGGAGCTTTTTCTGGAAAATGCCCCGGAAGGCCTACTGTATCACGTGGATTTGACGGATGATGCTGCCGCGGAAGAGGGAATGGTTTGCGGCGGAATCCTGGAGATTCTTTTGGAGAGATATTAGCGTATCGGAATTGATTGTAAGAGTCGATATTCATAGAGAATAGTGGCTACCAGCCATTGAGTCGATTTATTAGAGCAAGAAAAACAGTATCAAGCTGTCGGGAGAGTAGAAGATGCAGGATAAGTTCCAAAGAAAAATCAATTATATGCGAATGTCCATTACGGACCGCTGTAATTTGCATTGCCAATATTGTATGCCCAATGGGCTGGAGAATCCTCTTCCCATGGATCGTTTGCTGACTTATGAGGAGCTTTTGCAGGTGGCAAAAGCCGCGGTAGCCTGCGGCATTACCCGCTTTAAGGTTACCGGAGGAGAACCCTTGGTACGAAAAGGAGCTGTGGATTTTATGGCCTCCCTAAAGGCTCTTCCCGGGGTGGAGCAGGTAACGATTACCACCAACGGATTGCTCCTTTCCGAAGCATTGCCAAGATTTCAGGAAATGGGCTTGGACGGCATCAATGTTAGTTTAGATACCTTGATCCCGGAGCGTTTTTTTATGAGATTACCGGTTTTGATGCCCTGGACAAGGTACTTCAGAGCATCAAGGAGGCAGTAGCCTGCGGAATTCCTGTGAAGCTGAACACCGTTTTACAAAAGGGAGTCAATGAGGATGAAATCTTTTGCTCTTTTGGCCCTTTGCAAAAAGTATCCTTTGGATCTTCGCTTTATCGAAATGATGCCCATTGGCTACGGAAAAGAGCAAAACGGCATCGGCAATGACTTTTTACTGGAGAAGCTGAAGAAGATTTATTCGGGGATCACAAAGGACATTTCTACCCATGGAAATGGTCCGGCAAAGTATTATAAGATTCCCGGCTTTCAGGGTTCAGTGGGATTTATTTCCGCCATACATGGAAAGTTTTGCTCCCATTGCAACCGCATTCGTCTGACCTCTACAGGAAAGATTAAGCCCTGTCTGTGCTTCGAAACAGTATAGATGTCCGGGAATGTCTGCGAAATCCGGCATTTTCGGAAGAACAAAGGGATGAAATTTTATTGGAAAAAAATTCAGGAAAGTATTTGGGCAAAACCGGAAAGCCATTGCTTTTGAAAAAGCTTTCCGAGGTAACGGAAAAAGCGGGAAATGGGAAGAATCGGTGGATAGAATAGAGGATATTATGGGAAAAGTATTAGCCATTTGCTTGAGCGAGCAAAAGGGAACAGAAAAAAATCAGAGGTAGAGGAAGCTCTCCTGGTAGAGGACTTCGGCCTTCAGGGGATGCCCATGCCGGAAAAATGGCATAGACAGGTGAGCCTTTTAGCCTTTGAGAAAAAATAGATGATTTTTCGAAAAAAAGGGAGCCCAGGTGGACTTTTGGGGCCTTCGGAGAAAAATCTGGTGATTGAGGGATTTGATCTGTCCAAGTATCCGGTGGGCAGTGAAATTCATGTGGGGGGACTGTGTTTTTAGAGCTTAGCCAGATCGGAAAGGCCTGCCACAGCCACTGCGCCATCTTCCATCGTATGGGAGACTGCATTATGCCAAGAGAAGGCATTTTCTCCGTGGTGAAAAAGGGAGGAAAAATCCGGGTGGGGGATCCGGTGGAAATTCTCCCCGGGAAAAAGGACAGACCCTTTACTGCGGCGGTGATTACCCTGTCGGACAGAGCTTCTCAGGGGGTATATGAGGATCAGTCCGGCCCGGTGATTGCAGAATTTTTTTGAAAAAAATCAGGGAATGATAGTGGAAGAACAGCTTCTCCTTCCTGATGGAAGGCCGGAATTGGAGAAAGAAATCAAAAGGCTGGCGGATCAGCGGCAGATTTCTTTGATTCTGACCACCGGGGGCACCGGATTTTCCGAAAGGGACTGCACTCCGGAAGCTACCAAGGCAGTCTGTGAAAGAGAAGTACCGGGGATTCCGGAAGCTTTACGCTCTTACAGCCTTTCCATCACCAAGAAAGCTATGTTTAGCCGTCAAACTGCAGGCATTCGGAAGAAATCTTTGGTCATTAACCTTCCGGGCAGTCCCAAGGCCTGTAAGGAGAATCTGGAATATCTCTTCCCGGATTTATTCCATGGTTTGGGAATTCTTCGGGGAACGGATACGGATTAAGTACGCTACTTTTTCCTGAAATTTTTCTGAGAGTGGGTATAGATTAGGCCTGTTGCTTTCTTGAAGTTCTCTGAGAATGGATATAGATGAAGCTCACTACTTTTCCTAAAGCCTCCGGAGGAAGAACGAAGAGGTTGGGGAGAGAAAACATAAAAAAAGGAGAAAAAGTATGAAGAAAAAAAGTATTATTTGCTTTAGCCCTTGCAGCAACATTGGCTATGACAGCCTGTGGAGGAGCAAAGAAGACTGAAACTACCGCTGCGGCAACAACAGAGAAGGCCTCTGAGAAGGCTAGTGAAAGCGCTTCCGAAAATGCTACCGAGGCTGCAAAAGAGGATGGAGAGAAGACCGAAGTACAGGTTTTCGTAGCAGCTTCTTTAAAGAATGTGATGGAAGACCTGGGGCAGCAGTACGAGAAGGAGCATCCCGAGGTGAAGCTGGTATTTAACGCGGATTCCTCCGGAAAGCTTTTTAAGCCAGATTCAGGAAGGCTATGCCTGCGACATTTTCTTCTCCGCTGCACAGAAGCAGATGGATACTTTGGAGGGAGAAGGAAACCTTGTAGAGGGAAGCAGAAAAAATGTAGTCAACAACCAGCTTTGCGTAGTTACTTTAAAGGACAGCGGAACCAAGGTTAGCGGTTTAGAGAATTTGAAGGATGCGAAGTCCATCGCCTTGGCAGACGGTACCGTTCCTGTAGGAAAGTACACAAGACAGGCTCTTGTTGCTTTAAAAATTCTTCCCGAGACGGAGGATGTCTCCAAGATTAGTACTCAGGAAGTATCTGAAGCTTTAGGCGGTGTAGAAATTTCTGAGCAGTCCAACGTTTCCAAGGTTTTGGCGGCAGTGGTAGAGGGATCCTCCGAAGTAGGAACCACCTATTATTCCGATACCTACGGCTATGAGGACAAGCTTCAGATTCTGGAGAAGGTTCCTTACGATTTGACTGGAAATGTCATCTATCCTATTGCGCAGATTAAGAACGAAGAATCAAGTCAGGAAGAGCAGGATGCAGCAAAGGGATTTCATTGCCTTCGTCACTTCCGACAATGCAAAGACCACCTTCCAGAAGTATTATTTCGATACTGACGTAAAATAATGATGAATGAATTATTAGCAGGACTCCGGTCGTTAGACTGGAGTCCCTTATGGATATCCCTAAAGACAGCCTGTATCACCACGGTGATTTGCTTCTTTCTGGGGATTTTTTTAGCCCAAAAGGTAGGAAAATGGAAGGAGCCCTGGCAATCCATCGTTGACAGCGCTCTGACCCTTCCCATGGTCTTGCCCCCTACGGTGGCAGGTTATTTTTTTGCTTTTGCTTTTCAGCAAAAGAAGACCTGTGGGCATTTTTTTGTTTTCTCATTTCGGCATTAAAGTGGTTCAGTCCTTTTTGGGCTGTGTTCTTGCGGCAACGGTAATTTCTTTTGCCTTTAATGTATAGGAATGCCAAAGCGAGCTTTGCCTTGGTTCCGAAGGATTTGGTGCAGGCGGGAAGAACCTTGGGACTGTCGGAAACGAAGATTTTCTGGAAGATTATTCTGCCCCTTTCCGGTCCGGGAATCCTATCAGGCGCGGTATTAAGCTTTGCCAGAGCGCTGGGAGAGTATGGCGCCACCTCCATGCTGGCGGGAAATATCCCCGGAAAAACCGCCACCATTTCCCAAAAGAATTGCCCTTGTGATGCAGGACCAGGACTATGTGACTGCGGGAGTATGGGTAGGGGTGGTGCTGCTGATTTCGCTGTTTTGCATGACGGCGTTACAGCTTTTAAGCAAAAGCCGAAAATAGAAAGTTTTGAAAGGAGTTGTAATGGAGAAAGCAGAACAATCGACTTTTTTTGTAAGCTGTCCTTGCAGCTTCCTTTGGATAGCTTTTCTTTTGGATATTCAATTTTCTTCTGATAAAAAGCGGATTGGAATTTTGGGGGCTTCGGGTTCGGGTAAGAGTATGTGCTTAAAGAGCATTGCCGGGATTGTAACGCCCGAGCAGGGGGAGATTCTGCTAGGGGATTCCTGTTTATTTTCCTCTTCGAAAAAAATCAATCTGCCGCCTCAAAAGCGAAGAATCGGCTATCTTTTCCAGTCCTATGCCCTTTTCCCCCATCTGACAGTGTGGGAAAATATTGCCATTGCTATGCAGGGTAAGGAGAATAAAGAGAGCAGGTCGGAGCGGATTTTCGATTTGCTTCGGAAAATGGAGCTTTCCGGATTGGAAAAGCGTTTTCCCGGGGAGCTTTCCGGAGGGCAGCAGCAAAGGGTTGCCTTAGCCCGAATCTTCGCCAATGAGCCCAAAATGATTCTTCTGGATGAGCCCTTTTCTGCACTGGATTTATATTTGCGGGATAAAATGCAGGAAGAGCTGATGCTGCATTTGGAGGAGTTTCGGGGCAGGCCATTATGGTTTCCCATTCTCGGGATGAGATCTACCGTTTTGCAGAGGAAGTGATTATGCTGCAAGAGGGGAAGGTAATCGGGCAGGGAGAGACCAGGGAAGTTTTCCGACAGCCGAAGAACCGACAGGCGGCTATCTTGACCGGATGTAAAAATATTGCTAAGGCGAAAAAGATAGGAGAGCATAGCATTTTCATAGAGGACTGGGGGCTGGAGCTTACGTTGGAGCGAGAGATTCCGGAAAAAGCTTTTCGCCATCGGCTATCGTGCCCATGATTTTGTTCCACTTTTTTTCGGAGAAGGGGAAAAATGCTGTGCCGGTGAAGCTACTTTCCAAAGCGGAGCTTCCCTTTGAGCAAAACTTTTATTTTCTGCCGGAAAAGGGTAGGGGCGAAATTTGCTTTTTGGTGCAAAGAGACGGCCCCTATGGTAAAATGCAGGAGATTCCCAAGGCTTTACAGCTTCGGGAAGAGAAGCTGCTCCTTTTAACGGAGGAAAAATTAAAAATACAGGATGTTTAGCATTTTATCGGCGGAGAATTAAAAATATAGGATGTTTAGCATTTTATCGGCGGAGAGTTAAAATATAGGATATTTAGTATTTTGCCGGAGTGAAATTAGAAGCATAAATCTTGGAGATTGGGAGAAATATGGGAGAGTTTAGTCATTTTGATGATCAGGGAAATGCCAGAATGGTGGATGTTTCCGGAAAGGCGGATACAGAAAAGAACTGCTGTGGCCAGAGGAAGCATTTTTCCTCAGTAAAGAAGCCATGGAGGCAGTGCTGGGAAGAAAGGTTAAAAAGGGAGATGTGTTCACCGTGGCCCAGGTAGCCGGAATCATGGGGGCTAAGAAATGCTCGGAACTGATTCCCCTTTGCCATATTTTGCCTTTGCAGTCTGCCAAGATTTCCTTTCAGGTTTCGGAGGAAGAGGGAAGGATTACGGTGGAGTGCCTTTGTAAAACCGCCGGAAAAAAACAGGGGTGGAAATGGAGGTCTCACCGGCGTTTCCGTAACACTTCTGACCATTTACGACATGTGCAAGGCCATTGACAAAAAGGATGCATATGGAGGGGATTCACCTTGTGGAAAAGCAGGGAGGAAAGAGCGGTGCCTTCTATTATGAAGAGGAGAAGAAATGATTTATCTGGATCATGCAGCCACAACAGCGGTATCGAAGAGTGTCAGGGAAGCTATGCTTCCCTATTTTTCTGAGGATTATGGAAATCCGTCCTCTCTCTATCTTTTTGCTCAGAAGGCGAAAAAGGCGGTGGAGGACAGCAGGAGAAGCATTGCCGGTCTTTTGGGGGTAAATCCAAGGGAAGTTTACTTTACCTCCGGCGGTACAGAGGCGGATAACTGGGCGATTCTTTCAGCCTTTTACTCCGCCATGGGGAAAAAGAGCGGTCTATCCGACTCCGAAGCAGAGCAAAAGAGCAGTCTATCCGGCGCTGAAGGAGTAGAGCAAAAGCAAAGACAGCCCCATATTATTTGCTCGGCAATAGAGCATCATGCTGTTTTGGAAAGCTGCAAGTTTGCGGAAAGTCTGGGAGCAAGAGTCAGCCGGATTCCGGTGGACTGTGAGGGATTTTTGGATCTGGAAGCCTTGGAGCAGGCGATTACAGAGGATACGGTTTTGATTTCCGTCATGGCGGCCAACAATGAAATGGGAACGATTCAGGACTTGCGGGCTATTGGAGAAATTGCGAAAAAGCATGAGGTGCTCTTTCATACGGATGCGGTGCAGGCCTTTGGGCAGATTCCATTATCGTTTTCGGAAATGGGGATAGACCTGCTTTCCGCCAGTGCCCACAAGCTTCATGGCCCCAAGGGTATTGGACTTTTGGTGATTCGAAAGGGTGTTCGTCTTCCGGCATTCCTTCATGGGGGAGCCCAGGAGCGGGGCTTTCGTGCCGGTACGGAAAATGTTCCCGGTATCGTAGGCTTTGCCAAGGCGGCAGAGGAGGCCTTTGCCGGCATGTCGGAAAGAGAGAAAAGAAAACGGGAGCTTCAGAAGCTGTTCTTCAGAAGACTTTTGGAAGAGGTGCCGAGAATCAAGATTACCGGAGTGAATCCGCTGGAAGCTTCCGGGGAAAAAAAGACTTTCCGGCAATGTGCACATTTGCATAGAGGGAATAGAGGCGGAGAGTCTCTTGCTGCTTTTGGATCAAAAGGGGATTTGCGCCAGCGCCGGTTCCGCCTGTGCCAGCGGTTCCGTGGAGCCAAGCCATGTGTTGCTGGCCTTGGGAAAAAGCCATGTGGAGGCCTATTCCGGACTGCGTTTAAGCTTTGAAGAGGACTTAAAAAGAAGAGGAGCTGGAGTTTACTGTGACAGCGATTCGAGAAGGGGTAGAGCGCTTAAGGAAGGAATAAAAAAGTAGAAAAAATTTCTTGACAACAGATTTACATATGATAATATATTCATATGTAAATCTGTTGTTGCTTTTTTGAGTGGTTTTTATAGCCTGCCATTCATTATGCAAGAGAAGAGGGACTTTACAAAAAAATTTTTTTACCATAAGGTTCGTAAAGTCCGTAATCTCAGAAAGGAGAGGAATGAGTCAAGTGATTGCCTTGGAACATCAAAGAGCAGATAGTCATGCAACGATTTCCGAGGATAGCTTATGTGATTTAGCGGAAGTGTTTAAGGTCTTTGGAGATTCCACCAGAATCAAGATTCTCTACGATTTGTTTGAAGGAGAGAAAAATGTTACGGAGATTTGTCAGGACTTGAAATGAATCAGTCCGCCATTTCTCATCAGTTAAAGATTCTTCGTACCGCCCGCTTGGTTAGCGGAAAAAGAGTGGGGAAAAAGCATTCTCTACTCCTTGGCGGATGAGCATGTCAAGACCATCATTGCCATGGGCATTGAGCATATCGAAGAATAAAAAGAAGTGATGAGAAATCAATGAGAAATCATAAGAACAGAAACTATTTACTATAGGAAACAATAAAAAAATCAATATAGAAAAGAGGAGAAAAAAATGAAGAAGAAGTTTGAGTGTGAAATTGATTGTGCAAATTGTGCGGCTAAGATACAGGAAGCTATCGGAAAGATTCCGGGAGTACAGTCTGTAAAGCTAAACTTCATGATGCAGAAGTTTACCTTGGAGGCGGAGGATGATCGCTTTGAGGAGATTTTGCAGGAAGCCATCCGTATAGGAAAGACCATTGAGCCGGACTTCACCGTGAAGGGCGTGTAGGAGAATAAAGTCCAAAGCTTGCAGTACTATGAGTAGAGCATTGAAGCGGATTATCAGAGTAAGTACCGGAAAAGCAATAGTTTAGAGTAAAGTATAGAGTAGAAAAAATATAGTAAAGAAGAGCAAAGCATAGAGTAGAAAAAATATAGTAAAGGGGAAATACCATGTCAGAGAAACTTATTCGGGAAAGAAACAAGCTCCTTCTTTCCGTCATCTTATTCTTAATCTTATTGATTGTGGAAAAGACGGGGATTCTTCCCTTCCTTCCGGAGCATTCTCTTTGGTATCTTCCGCTTTATCTTATTCCTTATTTTCTCAGCGGTCTTTCCGTGGTAAAGGAATGTTTTCTGGGAATCAAAAACAGGCGTCCCTTTGATGAAGCCTTATTGATGACTGTGGCCACCTTAGGCGCCTTCCTTTCCGGAGAATTTGCGGAAGCGGTGGCGGTAATGGTCTTCTATCAGATGGGAGAGCTTTTCCAAAGCTATGCGGTAGGAAAAAGCAGAAAGTCCATTAAGGAGCTGATGGATATTGTACCGGAGCTGGCCCACATTGAAAGGGAAGACGGCACCGTAGATACCGTGGATCCGGATGAGGTAGAAGTAGGGGATATGCTTTTGGTAAAGCCGGGAGAAAGAGTGCCGGTGGACGGCATTGTCCGTCAAGGAGAAAGCATGGTAAATACGGCAGCCCTTACCGGAGAGTCCGTCCCCAGAGAGGTATTCCCCGGAGAAAAGATTATTTCCGGCTGTATCAATGGAGAGGGCATGCTTCGTGTAGAGGCTTTGAAGGCCTTTGAGGATTCCACTGTTTCCAAAATTTTGGAACTGGTAGAGGAGGCCTCCGAGAAGAAATCCAAGGCGGAGAATTTTATCACAAAGTTCGCCAGAATTTACACGCCTATCGTGGTGTATGCGGCATTGGCCCTGGCAATACTGCCAAGCCTTGGCCTGTTCTTGGGAACAAAAATAGGCCTGGTGTCTCCGGCATTTTTCGCAGCCCATCCCCCCCTTACCTGGTTATATCGTGCCTGTACCTTTTTAGTAGTGTCCTGTCCCTGCGCCCTGGTGATTTCCGTGCCCCTGTCCTTCTTCGGAGGAATTGGTGCGGCTTCCCGAGAGGGTGTATTGGTAAAGGGCTCCAATTATCTGGAGCTGGTATCCAAATTAAAGGTTGTGGTGTCCGATAAAAACAGGAACCCTAACCAAGGGAAATTTCGCTGTGCAGGAGATTGAGCCTTGGGAGGGAATTTCAAGGAAGAGCTTCTTCGCACTGCCGCTATGGCGGAAAAATGGTTCCACCCACCCCATCGGGCTTTCCATTCTCAGCGCCTATAAAAAAATGGATGGAAGATTCTTCGAAGGCTAATGCTTCTCCGGAAGATGTCGTAGTAGAAAATGATCCGATGAAACATTCTTCCGGAAAGGAAAGCAACAGTCTTCCTTTCCCGGAAAAATACGGAAAAATCGCAGCGGTGCAGGCTTGATTTCCATTGTGGAAGGGTGCAAAAATCTTAGTGGGAAAGGCCAAGCTTTTTAGAGGAAGAAGGCATTTCCGTACCACAGCAGGATGAGGGCGCTGCCACTATTTTGCCTGGTAGCAAAGGACGGTCAGTATCTTGGAAGAATCTTGATTGCGGATGAGGTGAAGGAAAGTAGTAAGGAAGCAGTTTCGAAAAATGAAGCAGCAGGGCATTGAAAATGTGGTTATGCTTACCGGAGACAGTACTCCTGTAGCGGAGGCGGTAGGCCGGGAGCTGAATTTGGACAGCGTTTACGGAGAGCTGCTTCCCGCCCAGAAGGTGGAGAAGGTGGAGGAAATCCTTAGCTCTTTAAGCGGAGAGGGAGAGAAGCGTAGCGGCTATCTTGCCTTTATCGGAGACGGTATCAATGATGCACCGGTGCTTTCCCGGGCTGATGTGGGCATTGCCATGGGGGGCTATGGGGTCGGACGCTGCCATTGAAGCAGCGGATGTGGTGATTATGGATGATGACCTAAGCCGAATTCCCACTCTCATTGCCATTGGAAAGAAGACCATGAGGATTGCGATGCAGAATATCGTTTTTGCCCTTGCGGTAAAGTTCCTGGTGCTCATCTTAAGTGCCGTAGGACTTGCCAATATGTGGGCAGCAGTATTCGGAGATGTGGGGGTTACTGTCATTTGCATCATCAATGCTATGCGACTGATTCAAAACCCGAAATCTATCTAAAAAAGAAGGAGAATTCCTGAGAAAATGGAGAAGAAGCTGGATTTTTTTTATATCGGTGAGTCCTATGGGGGAAACCAGGATTGGTGTTTTGACCATATGATGCAGCTGGGGGGCTGTGGCGCTATTACCGCCTGCGACAGTTCGATTTATCTTGCCCTGCACCATGGAAAAAAATCTTTATATTCCGGGAATTTGGAAAAATTAGATCAGGACGAGTACCTTTATTTTACCGAAGAAATGAAGAAATACCTGCATCCCCGTTGGTCCGGCATCGATAAACCGGAATTATACGTGGAAGGCTATCAGAATTTCCTGAAGGAGCATCAGGAAGAAAACCTGATGATGACCATTGTTCCCGGAGCGGAAAATGTTGCCAAAGCGAAAGAATGTATTGTGGAACAGATTGATAAAAATCTTCCCGTCCCCATTCTGATTTTGAATCATCAGAATCCGGAAATGGATGACTATATCTGGCACTGGTTTTTACTGATAGGCTACTGTTATCAGGGAGATGACCCCTTGGCGGAGGGAAATGATTTTCAGGTGCAGACCGTTACCTACTCGGAAGCGGCTTGGGTTTCCCTGGAGGCGCTTTTGGGATACAGGCTATAAGACCAAAGGCGGTTTGATAAAGTACCACTTACTATAAAACATTAGAGCTAGAGCTATAGTGTAAAAAGCTTATAGGACAATATGAGCTAACCGGAGCTGATATTTTTCAAAAATTAGTTTTGATACTGGATTATATGCATCAATATAAACCACCCTACATCTTTGATTTACAAGTCTGTAGGGCGGTTCATTCTTTTTAGAAGTGAATGGAAAATATAGTAAAGCGAATCTTCCTGTAGCGTGCCCGAGTTTAAGCCTATCCTGTCAGGAAGGGCTTACTGTTTTATATTCGCTTCTTTTTCTTCTTTTATAGCATCGATAATTCACCCAAAGCGATGAAGTTCTTCATTTCCTCCGTAATCCACTTGTCCTTATGGTAGAAGAGCTGACGATACATCTGCATCTCAAAGTCCTGCACCTTCAGAAGCCGTAGGCTTCCGTTGTTCAGACTTTCCTCCACGGCATATCTAGGGAGGAAGGAAAGTGCTTGATTTTCTTTGATCAATTCGATAATTACATCCGGATTTCTGGTTTCAAAGAAGGGGCGTATACCCAAATGCCGGGAAGCCAATTCCTGCTCTAAAGCGTATCGGTAATTGGAATCCTTCTCCGTTAGGAAGAAGGGCTGGTTTAAAAGCTCAGCCAAAAGATATTCTTCCTTTTTCGGTAGCTTAGCATCTGTGGAAGCCACAAAAACGACAGACTCCGGCTCCTCTAGAGTCTTCTCCCAGTTCTGTCCGTAAACCTTCTGGTCGATGTAATAGGCCAAATCAATCTGGTTATGATCCAGCATCTCGTTCAGCTCCTTCGGTGTTCCGGAGCGGATTTCCAAAGCCACGGTAGGGTAGTGTTTATAGAAATAACTGACTACCTTCGGCAGTTTAAAACTGAGCAGGGATTCCAAGGTGCCGATACGCAACCTATGATCCTTTACTACGGCATTTCCCAACATCGCATGGACATCATCCACTTTTTCGAAGGATTTCATTGGCATACATCAGAAACTTCCTTCCGGGAGGGGTTAATTCAACGTGCCTTCCCACCCGGTCAAAAAGCGGGTGTTGAATTCCAGCTCCAGTTGGCGAATCTGAATAGTTACTGCCGCCTGGGTGTAGCCCAGGGCTTCTGCCACCTTGGAAAAGCTTTGTAATTCAACGATTTTTTTATAAAAAGAATGCAGCTGTCTTATTTCCATGATGTCTATCCTCCACGCATTATCTTCTCAGTATATAACCAATATTCAATTTTTTTGTTGAAAAACGACCTATAAAAATTTATTTCCGTTTCTTGCAAAAATATCTTATAATAAAAAAATTTTTCCTATTGACTTATGTTTATTTTATCACAAAAAGGAAGAAGGGGGAAAGGAACGCTTTTTCTGAAGATTCTAAAAATTCTACGCATTTTCTTCTTGTGTAATGTACGGGAAAAATAATTTTGACATAGTCAGAGTCGGAGAGTATGATAGGGAACGGCGTAAATGTACGAAGAAAAATTGAATAGACTGAGATTCCCTGAGAATAGCTACAAAGGAGGCTAAAGTGGAGAAAATCAAAAATATCGGAGAAGAAGCTATTTACGATGCCAGAGTCTTGGGAAAAGGAAGGTTTGTGGTCTTGGGATTACAACATCTTTTTGCCATGTTCGAGCAACGGTGCTGGTACCCTTGCTGACCGGCTTATCTATTTCCACCACCCTGCTTTTTGCAGGACTGGGTACACTCTTGTTTCACTTCCTTTCAAAGAATAAGGTGCCCGCGTTCCTAGGCTCTTCCTTCGCCTTTCTGGCGGGGTATATGAGTATAGCACCCAACAAGGAGCCGGAGCTTCTGCTCTACGCCTGCTTCGGAGTAGCCTGCGCAGGACTGATGTATTTGCTGCTGGCCTTCCTCTTTCAGGCCTTTGGAGCCAACCGGGTTATGCGATATTTTTCCGCCGGTGGTTACGGGACCGATTATCATAGCCATCGGATTAAACCTGTCCAAGTCTGCGGTGGAAAAACTGCTCCACCAACTGGGGGGCTGGCGCTCCTGGCCATCTGCGTAGTCATCTTTTTGCAACATTTTCGGAAAAAGGCATGGTAAAAATTATTCCTATTCTCTTGGGGGTTCTGGTGTCCTACAGCTTTGCGGCGGTTTTAGGCCTTGTGCCCTTTGAAAGCATTAAAGAAGCGCCGATTTTCGGCTTTCCGATAGACTACCACAGAACGGTTTTCTCCCTGTTTACCGAGGGCAAACTGGATCCGGCATTGCTTCTCAGCAGCAGCTTAACCATTATCCCCATTTCCTTTGCAACCATGATGGAGCATATCGGTGATATCTCCGCCATCTCCTCTACAGTAGGCATTAACTATCTGGAGGATCCGGGCTTACACAGAACCCTTTTGGGAGACGGTTTGGCCACAACGCTTGCTTCCCTCTTCGGTGCTCCTGCCAATACAACCTACGGAGAAAAATACCGGTGTGCTGAGCCTTACCAAGGTTTATGATCCCAGAGTCATTCGTCTGGCTGCCTGCTTTGCGGTACTCCTTAGCTTCTGCCCGAAGTTCTCTGCGGTGATTGAGGCAATGCCTCAGGCGATTATCGGCGGAATCTCCCTGGTGCTATACGGCATGATTTCCGCAGTAGGTGTTCGAAATGTGGTGGAAACCAAGGTGGATTTTTTTCCAAGAGTAGAAATATCATCGTGGCGGCTATGATTCTGGTATTGTCCATCGGAATCAACTACTCCTCCGAGGGAGCTCTGCATTTTCAGCTCTTCGGTATCCAGATTGCCTTCTCCGGAATTGCCACAGGCTCTTTAGTAGGAATTTTGTTAAATGCCATTCTTCCGGATAAGGACTATGAATTCGCAGAGAATAAGCCAAACGACACCGGCGTGGATTTACAGATTTCACAGGGAAAGAGCTTGTTATTCGAAATTGCAACAAAATACGGTGACAAGGAAAAGAAGGATTAAAGACTGGAAAAGGCCTGTAAAATCAAAATAACTTTCTAAGCAATATAGGCCTGAAACGGGGCACGCTCTCGATAGCGTAATCCCTATGTATTGAAGGACTGTATTTATTATAAAGATGCGCTCTAATGCAGTATAGGTCTATAATCGGGGCACGCTCCCGCTAACCTCGCCTTCGTAGCAGTACTAACTTCAAGCTTCGCTTTACTCGCTTTCAGTAAGTACTGACGGGCTCAGATTGCCCCTATTACAGACCTATACTGCATTATTCGCTTCACTTATTGATTTTTACAGTTCTTCACTTCGCCGGATTTCGCAAGTATCGGGCTCAGACACCCCATTTTCAGACCTATATTGCCGAAAAGTTCTTTATCATTTTGATTTTCACAGTCCTTTTTTGTATTTATACTACTTTACTCTGTCACCGCTTTTGGTTTATGTCCTGCTACCATAGCGTGTCCTGTGATAAAGCACATCACCATTCCAACAACTGCTACAACTGCCCAGAATTGATGTTTCTTCAGCATGTTAAAATCTCCTTTCTTGATGTACCCAACCCCTGTGTTGCTTTGTAGGGTATCCGTTGATGGGTGTAGTTCTAATTATTGTTCTTAAATCAATATGTTAGCATATTTCTGCTAATCTTAAAAACATATCAAATTATTTTTCCTTTTTTACAAGTTCCAAATACCGATACATACTGGCGGGGGAGCAGCACAGCCTGTTCCCTACAGTTTTAACAGAGCCCTTCATGGAGAAGATGCCTTTTGATAAAGCTGTCGTATGATATCAAGCTTTTTCTGAATGACTTAGATCACTGAAAGGAAGGGACTTGTTTATTCTATTCAATATTTCATCTATAGTATTTGAAATATTTTCCGAAAATATTGTTTGCTCATCATTACCCTTTATTTCTATGGAAATGTTTTTGGATACATAATTATCCGGATGACATAGAGAAAAAATTAGATTTGATAGTTCTTTGTATCGATTATCATCAAAGTTTATATTTAGCCCACCTACGACTTTTGCAACTTTCATCTTTTTATAAAAAAAGAAGAGGATCTCAAAAATCTTGCCATTGGAGGAAAGCGCTCTATAATTTGATAGCCATGTTTCCTTGGCGGACTCTTCTTTTGTAAAAATACTTTTCATAGTTGGACTGAGCAGATCTCCACTTTTTCTGCCGCTGATATTTCCGTTAATGATATATAGGATTTGCTTTAGGGTCATATACTATAATTTCGTAATCAGGTCCCAATACTGTACTTAAAAAAATCAGAAAAGATCAATATATTTTTTTATATCCAATTCATTCATAATCGCTCCAAATTCTATTTGTATGCTTTCAGCACACAAAAAATTTTATAAAAACAGCTCTAATTTATTATAGCAAAACTTCATGCTCCTAAAATCGCTTTTTAAAGCAAAATCACCAAAAATGACAAATTTGGGGGTATAGAGATAGATGGAAAAAGAAATGAGAAAAAAATTCTCAAGAAAAATTCTCAAATATTATTTACTGCAAAGACATATAGGAAAAACAAAGGCTTTTTTTAATACATTTATGCAGAAACCTGGTGTAAAGGCAAAGAAAAAAATCCCATAAAATTTATCAAATCACTATTTTGTTATTTCTGAAGCTTTGTTTCAAAAAGCTGATATTTGTACAAAAATACACAATAATGCACTAAAATACCACTAAAAAAATAGCTTTTAATTAAACAATATTGACAAGTGATTAAAAGGGTGATAAATTATTCTCATAACAATATGCTTATAATAATATATTTAAATATATAAATTTTGGTTATTAAGCACATAGCAACATGTTGGCTAAAGTAGTATTTCTATCTTGCTTCAAGGGATTGTAATACCGTCCGCCAGTCGTTTCTTACGATGACCGGGGTATCAAAATATATTTTTATATATGGAGGTATTAAAATGGAGTACGAGAAAATGTTAGGTGTAGAGGCACCAAAGTCATGGACACACGTAGTGAGAGAAGTTCCTACAGTTACCCAGGAGCAGAGAAGAAAAGCTCTGGAAATGACGCATTACAATGAGTTTGCTTTTCCGGCAGGTCTTTTATACATTGACTGTCTTTCCGATTCGGGTACTACATCCATGACAGACACACAGTGGTCAGCGATGTTCCTGGCAGATGAATCTTACGGAAGAAACAAAGGATATTATGTTCTTTTGGATGCATTTAGAGATGTATGGGAAAGAGGAGACAATCAGAAGAGACTCATCAATTACATCAAAGAAGGTGTAGACAAGGATGATGTTGAAAAAATGATGAATGAAGTGTATCTGGTGGACTATGAGGGCGGATTTATCAATGGTGGTAAGTACCAGCTATCAAGACCTAATACATTTATCGTTCCTCAGGGACGTTGTGCAGAGGCACTTTTGTTTGATGTATTAAAAGCCCTTATTTGCAAAGAGATGGCCGGGCAAAGTATTTACTATTCCGTCAAATGCTCACTTTGATACTACAGAAGGCAATATCAAGCAAATGGGCAATGTACCCAGAAACCTTTTCCATAAGGAAATCTTATTTGAGGTACCAAAGAGCGGAAAATATGAGAAGAACCCTTTTAAGGGAGATATGGACATTGATAAGCTCAACCAGCTTATTGAGGCTGTAGGTGTAGAGAATATTCCGCTGATTTATTCTACAGTTACCAATAACTCTGTATGCGGACAGGCTGTTTCCATGAAGAATATCAGAGAGGTTTCCAAGATTGCACACAAGTACAATATTCCATTTGTTATGGACGGTGCAAGATGGGCAGAGAACTGTTACTTCATTAAGATGAATGAAGAGGGCTATGGGGACAAGTCTATCTGTGAAATTGCAAAAGAGATGTTCTCCTACTTTGATGTGGTTTCCGCATCCCTTAAGAAAAATGGACATGCCAATATGGGTGGCGTTTTGGCCTTCCGTGACAAGGGACTTTTCTGGCAGAAGTTCTCAGAGTTCAATGAGGACGGTAGTGTAAAGACAGATATCGGACACCTTTTGAAGGTTCGCCAGATTTCCGCTTATGGAAATGATTCTTATGGCGGAATGTCCGGACATGATATTATGGCGCTTTGCCAGGGTATGTATGAAGAGGCAAGATTTGACTATCAGGACGAAAGAGTAAGACAGTGTCAGTATCTGGCAGACGGTCTTACGACAAATGGTGTTCCTGTAGTACAGCCTGCAGGAGGACACGGAATTTATATTGATGTGGATAAGTTCTTTAACTATAAGAGAGGCCATGAGAGCTTTGCAGGGCAGGCACTTTCTCTGGAGATGATTCATCGTTACGGTATTCGTTGCTCAGAGCTTGGAGATTTCTCTATGGAATATGATCTGAAAACTCCTGAGCAGCAGAAGGAAGTATGTAATGTTGTCCGTCTGGCGATTAACAGAAGTCAGTTTAGCAAGCAGCACATGGACTATATTATTGCAGCACTGACACAACTTTATAAAGACAGAGATACAGTTCCCAATCTAAAGATTACCTTTGGTCATACATTACCAATGAGACATTTCCATGCGTGGGCAGAGCCATATGCTCCATCTAAGGAAGAAATGTGTGAGGAAGGAAATTACAAATATTGGGAAAAATAAATGAGATATCGTAGGATATGCCGGCGATACTCTTAAAAAAATAAAATATCTTGGCGTCCGGTCTTGTAGAGACCGGACTGCTATCCACAAGAGAGACTTACATTTTTATCAAGATGGAGGAAGCTTATGGGTTCAGATAATACCGCTGTAAAGCAGGATGGATTTAACTCACAAATAGGTTTTATTATAGCCTGTGTAGGTTCAGCCGTTGGTATGGGAAACCTGTGGAGATTTCCGGTGCTTGTGTCAGCCTGGGGAGGAATGACCTTTTTAATCCCTTACTTCCTATTTGTTATATTGATAGGCAGTACAGGAGTTGTGGAAGAAATCGCACTGGGAAGAAGCACGGGGAAAAGGTCCTATAGGAGCATTCGGTGCTGCTATGGAACATGCCGGAAAAAAAGCAGAAAACTTGGTGAGAGTATAGGAATTATACCGACAATAGGTTCTTTGGCTCTTGCTATAGGCTATTCCTGCGTAGTAGGCTGGATTTTTAAATATGTTGTCATGGCATTTACAGGTAAGCTCTTTGGCATGGGCACAAATATGGAAGTCATAGGAGGAACTTTTGGATCCACCGCTACGGCTTTCGGAAATAATATGTGGATCATTATAGCGCTTATTGTAAATTTCGCCATTATGGCATTTGGGGTTGCGGATGGTATAGAAAAAGCAAACAAGTTTATGATGCCACTGCTTTTCGTAATGATGATTGGATTGGCTATTTACATAGGAATTCAACCGGGGGCAGTGAACGGATACAAGTATATCTTTACTGTAAATCCGGAGGGATTAAAGGATGTAAGACTTTGGATATTTGCATTCGGACAGGCATTTTTTTCTCCCTTTCTATTGCGGGAAACGGTACGGTTATTTACGGCTCCTATCTGAGTAAGAAAGAGGATATCCCCTTCTCTGCAATGAACATAGCTATATTTGATACATGTGCGGCACTGCTTGCAGCACTCGTTATTATCCCGGCTATGGCGACATCCGGTGCAGAGCTTAGTGAAGGTGGTCCGGGACTCATGTTCATCTACCTGGTAAATATCATGAATCAGATGCCCGGTGGCATGATTGTAGGAATTATATTCTTTGTATGTGTTACCTTTGCAGGACTCAGTTCACTTGTGAATCTGTATGAGGCGCCTGTAGCTACATTGCAGCAGCAGTTTAGACTGAATAGAATACAGTCGGTAGGAATAATTGGTGTACTCGGCGTCGTTGTTGCAGTATTGATACAGGGAATTGTAGGAAGCTGGATGGATGCGGTGTCTATCTATATTTGCCCTATTGGCGCGGTACTTGCTTCAGTCATGTTATTCTTCATATTTGGAAAGCAGTACACAATGGAAGCGGTAAATACAGGTGCAAAGAAGCCTAAAGGGGATACCTGGTTCTTCTTGGGTAAGTATGTTTATACAGGACTTGCATTACTTGCACTTATAGCAGGTGCATTTTACGGTGGAATCGGATAATCAAGCTATAGTAGAATAAGCATGAAAGTATTTTCATAACAAAAAGGGGCTGTAAAACAAAATAAGAAATAGATTTTTCGGCAATATAGGTCTAAATGAGGGTAGTCTCGAGCCCGTCGGTACTTGCGAAAAACAAGAGAATCGAAGTTTTTCGCTTAGTATCCGATACGTGGCGAAGCTAGCGAGAGCGTGCCCCAAATTTAGACCTATATTGCTTAGAAAATCATTTTGATTTTTTTACAGCCACTTGTTTTAAAATCCCTGTTTATGCTTTTCTTTTAATAGCATTTCCCCTACAGTTCTTCCCTACAGCGCCTCCGGATTGCACTGCTTCGGCGATGCTTTTGGGAGGGGGCAAGGCTTTGCCCTGCCGGGAAAAAAGTCGGGGGAGCCTGTTTTCTTCTCTTCTTCTATAAGAACAGAAACAGCGGCATTTTTCCTCCGGAGTAAATGCTCCCACAGCCAAGACTAAAGCCTTACTGATAAAGAAGCGTTCTCCTTCCTTCGTTTTAGCCTTTAAGAGATAGCGATAAGCAGAAGCTTCGCCTTGGGAATGCACTATCGAAAGAGCCTCCCTTGAAAGAACATAAATTTCCTCTACTTCCACACCCTCTTGATGAGCGACTCCATAATTTTTCCAGAAAAAAAGGGAAAAAAATGGGAAAAGAAGCTCTTTAGACTGAATGGTCTTTGCAAAGAGCCCGCTGATTCCTTCCGTGCTTTTTCCCTAAACGCCCTCCAAGGCTTTCTTCTTTTTCCAATAAAAGACTGTTTTTCAATCCCAAGATCCGCTGCGGCAGAGATGGCGGCTAAGCCGGAACAGCCGCCTCCCACCACCAGCAAATCAGAAAAAGACTCTTCCGCTTTGGGAAGAGTCAAATTTTCGCAAGTGCGGAAAAATCAATTGTGGGCATCCCCCATCATGAATTCAACAACCTTCTTCATGTCCTCCGGCTCATGAACAATCAGTTCCAGCTCTTTAATATAAGCCTTGTCCAACATCTGAGACATCATCAGCATTTGGGAGAGCTTGGACTTCAGTTAATTCGGTCTCCTTCCGGAGAAACCAACTCTACCTTTCCGTGTAAGTCATTCAATAGCTTAAATAAGCCTTCTACGTTGTTTACGTTTTTCGATTTTCATAGAATTCCCTTTCTCTAAGTCATGTACTGCGCGTAGTGCGATGAGTTCACCTTTAGTATAAAGCGGAGGAAAATGCAAGAAGAAATCTTTTTGGAGAAAAGAGGAAATTTCTTTGCTGCTTTCTCCGCTTATTTTCCCGGAAAACATCGTATTTCACAAAAAGAGAAAGAAAATCATTTTTATGGCAAATTGTAAAAAAATTACTGTGAAAAACAGAAAAAAATCGTTAAAATAGAAAGGCGACTGCAAAAACAGAGGGGCAATTGCAAAAAAAGAAAGGAAGAAAAAAATGGGAGACGCTACAAATAAAGACGTGGACTTCTTGGAGAAGCTGGGGCTTTCCAAAGAAGATGTTGACCTTTTGGAACATAAATTAAAAGAGCGGGAGGAAAGAAGGAAGGAAGCGGAAAAAAAGGAAAAAGCCCATCACGGTGCTATTTCCCAAGGTGGTTTTGGCTTCCGCATCTCCAAGAAGACAGGAGCTGATTCAGCTTCTGGGACTTAAGGCGGAGATTCATCCCAGTGGAATAGCGGAGGATGTAACGGAGGCGGATCCCAGTCTTTTGGTGCAGAAGCTGGCCTTTCAGAAGGCGGAGGACGTGGCAAAGCAGTATCCGAAGGACTATCTTGTGATTGGGGCGGACACGGTGGTATTTTTTTCGAGGATTGGATTTTGGGAAAACCGAAAAGTGAGGAGGATGCATACAGGATGCTTTCCGCCCTTTCCGGAAGAGCCCATCAGGTCTATACCGGGGTCAGCCTTCATTTTTCAGGGGAAGAAAATGGGCTTTTACGAAAAAGACCGAGGTGCAGTTCGCAAGACTTACGGAGCGGGAAATTTGGGATTATATTGAAAGCAAAGAGCCTATGGATAAGGCGGGAGCTTACGGGATTCAGGGACGTTTTGCCCCCTTTGTAAAGGGGCGTTGCAGGGGACTATTACAATGTGATGGGCCTGCCCCTTGCCAGACTCTATCAGGCCTTGAAGTTTTTTTGGGAGCGGAAGGAGAGGCATTGTAAGGAAAAAAATTTTGCTGTAGCTTCTGAGTGGAGCTTCTGTGTATGGGAGTTGCCCCTCTTGCTTGTGCCCTTGTGAACAGGGGCATGGTCCTTGCCTGGTGTGGCATGGAAAAATTGTTTTGAAAAAATGTGATTTTTTTCCGGAAGTTATGGAGAAGGCTTCCGAGAGAATAGAAAAAGAAAGCTTATAGCAGTAGAAAGGAACTAGAAAATGAGTAGTGAAAAAGCAAAAACGAAGTAAGTTCAGCTCCCGCCTGGGCTTTGTCTTATCCGCCGCAGGCTCTGCGGTGGGCTTGGGAAATATTTGGAGATTCCCTTATTTGGCGGCGAAATACGGAGGGGAATCTTCCTTTTGGTTTACCTTCTTCTGATGCTTACCTTTGGTTACACCATGATTATTGCGGAAAGCGCCATCGGAAGAATGACCAGAAAGAGCCCCGTGGGAGCTTATGCCCACTTTGGAAAGGACTGGATGTTCAAGGCGGGAGGCTGGATTAATGCTATTATCCCCATCCTGATTGTACCCTATTATTCCGTCATCGGCGGTTGGGTATGCAAATATCTCTTCGGCTATATCCAGGGAGAAACGGAAGCCATGGCCACGGCCGAGTACTTTACGGAATTTATCGGAAATGGGGTAAAGACGGAGTTTTGGTTTTTGATTTTTACCTTGCTGGTGCTTTGGGTTATCTTTATGGGAGTGGAAAATGGCATAGAAAAGGTTTCCACCTTTATGATGCCGGTTCTGGTGATTCTGGCAATTCTGCTTTCTATTTATGCCATCACCAGAAAGGGCGCATTTGCCGGAGTAAAATACTTCTTAGTTCCCAATATCAAGAACTTTTCTTGGATGACGGTGGTTTCCGCCATGGGACAGATGTTCTACTCTCTCTCCATTGCCATGGGAATCCTGATTACTTTCGGTTCCTATATGAAGTCCGACTTGTCTATTGAAGAATCCACCAGCCATGTGGAGATTTTTTTGACACGGCCATTGCGGTTTTGGCAGGACTGATGATTATTCCTGCGGTTTTCGCCTTTTTCCAACGGAGACCCCTCCGTATTAAAGGCAGGCCCTTCTCTATGTTTATTACTATGCCGAAAATCTTTGCCAGCATGGGCTTTGGTCGAGTAGTGGGGATTCTCTTTTTTGCCTTAGTTTTCTTTGCGGCACTGACCTCCGCTATCGCTTTGGCGGAAAGTGCGGTTTCCACCTTCCAGGATGAACTGAAGTGGAGTAGAAGAAGATCCACAGTGGTTTTACTGCTGATTATGGTGGCTTTAGGAACCTTGAGTGCTTTAAGCTATGGGCCTTTATCTTTTTGTGACCATTTTGAAAAATATGCCTTTCTTGGATTTCTTTGACTTCCTGACCAACTCCGTGATGATGCCCATTGCGGCTACGGCTACCTGTCTTTTGGTGGTGCGGGTAATCGGTGTAGAGGGTATTGCGGCGGAAGTTATGCGAAAGGATGCTCCCTTTAAAAGAAAGGCGGTATTTAATTTTATGATCAAATACCTTTGCCCCTTCTTTGTGGCGATTATTCTGTTCAGTTCCGTAGCCGGTGTACTGGGATGGATTAAGTTCTAAAAGTATCGAAGCAAAGTATCGAAGCAAAGTATCGAAACATGCTCTAAAAGCGTAAAAAATATTCCTTGCAAAGTTTTAGGCAGAGGAGTATTCTTAGTATCGTAAAAATGAATGTTCTTCAGGGCGGGGTGTAAGTCCCCACTGGCGGTACAGTCCGCGACCTGCGAAAGCAGTTGAACCGGTGAAACTCCGGTACCAACAGTATAGTCTGGATGGAAGAAGACGAGCGTTGTGCTTTCTGCCCTGTACTTTTTGTACAGGGCTTTTTTTCTATTTTCAAAGGCGTTTTTACAAAAAGAATTCTTTTGAAAAATACAAAAAAAGAAGGAAAAATGCCCGGTCCTAAAGCCTTTCGAAAAGAACCACCGGAAGAATGCAGTTTGCAGAAAATGCAAAGAAAGAGAGGACAGCAATGAAAGCAGAAAGTCAGGGAAGAATGGTGAGCAGTGTGAAGAAGAGTAGTGTGGGATTTTTGGCGGTAACAGGAATATTATCCGCTATAGCGTATATTTTTGATGTGGATTGAGTTTCCTATTCCATTTTTTTAATGCCTCCCTTTATCAAGTTTGATTTTTCGGATTTTCCTGCCTTAATTGCAGCCTTTGCCTTGGGGCCTGTTTCCGGCATTTTGGTGGAGCTTATCAAAAATATTCTTCACAGCTTTAGCTCCGGATCCTTCGGCGTGGGAGAACTTTCCAACTTTATCCTTGGGGGCAAGCTTTTGCGGGTACCGCAGGATTTATTTATCAGAGAAATAAGACGAAGAAGGGTGCAATTATTGCCTCCGTTGTTGGTGCAGTGGTTATGGCGGCTATTTCCTATCCCTCCAACCTCCTGGTGGTTTACCCCTTCTATTACAATTTCATGCCGAAAGAGGTAGTGCTTTCTGCCTATCAGCTGATTCTTCCCTCCATCGGCAGCATTGAAAAAGGCTTTACTTGTCTTTAACGTGCCCTTTACCTTTGTGAAAGGTATGATTGACGTAGTTCTCTGCCTCTTACTGTATAAGGGAGTATCTCCTTTCCTGCATAAGTTAAACGGAGAGGGATAAGCAAAGACTTTCTTTTCTTTGAAGCTTCATACAACTTGACAGTTTTGAATATATGAAATAATCTATTTTTTTACTTAATTAGTGATACAAAAGCTCACTTTTTAAAGAAATATTTGAAAAAGGCATTCAAACTGTCAAGTGATAGAAAAGGAGTTTCAAATGATTTTGAAGAAAAGCTTTATTTTTAATTGCAATTTCAATATTTTTTTGGGTAGTTTAATTGCCTGTGGGGCAGCACAAACTAAATCAAAAGAGGTGGTTGTTTATACAGCAATTGATCAGGTATTTAGTGAAAAAATCATAAATGATTTTGAAAAAGAAACAGGAATTAAAGTCAAGGTAGTTTATGATACAGAGGCAAATAAAACAACTGGATTAGTGAATAGGATTATTGCTGAAAAAGCATAATCCTATTTGTGATGTTTTTTGGAATAATGAGTTTGTTCAAACTATTACCCTGGAAAATCAAGGCGTGCTTGATGCGTATACCTCCCCCTCAGCAGCAGACATTCCACAGTATTATAAATCCAGCAGTTCTATGTGGACTGCGGTTGGAGGAAGAGCAAGAGTATTTTTTTGGTAAATAATGATTTGCTTTCTAAAGAGGATTTTCCTACTTCGATTGAAGATTTTACCAGTGGAAAAATATTCAGGAAAGCAGCTAGCGATAGCTTATCCGATGTTTGGAACAACGAAAACTATGGCGGCAGCCTTGTATGCACAATGGGGAAAAGAAAAAGCAAAAAAATTTTTACAGATATTATTAGTTTAGACGTGAATGTGGTTGATGGAAATTCAGTGACAAAAGATATGGCGGCGAAAGGTCAGGTTGCTATTGGCTTTACAGATTCAGATGATGCCAGAGAAGCTATAGAAGATGGTGCTCATGTATCTATGGTTTATCCTGATCAAGGAGACAATCAAATGGGAACCCTTGTAACACCGAGTACGGTTGCATTGATAAAAAGGAGCACCCAACAAAGAAAATGCAAAAATATTTATTGATTACATTTTTAAAAAGAAAAACAGAAAGAAAATTAGTGGAAGATGGTTTTTATGACCTGTCTATCAGAGATGCAAAAGAGAATGGCATAAAAGGGATGACATTAAGCTTGGAGGAAATATATCATTCTATGGAAGTCTCTGCTAAAGATATGGAAGAACTCTTTGCTACAGCAAAATAAGTATGAAAAATCCATTTACCAATAAAGAAAAGTATATAGGTTTGCTGATATATATCATATTTATTGTTTTGCCAATTATTGGAACTTTAGCTCAAGAGATAGGTCTATTCGACTTTTCGTTTGGAACGCGACAATTTTTACTCTTAAAAAATAGTTTGAAGTTAGCTGTCGCAGTGACTATCATTAATTTAGTACTTGGGTTTCTTGCGGCATTGTATATTAGCAATTCAAAGCATTTAAAGGGATGGAATCGTTATTTCTTTGTGATAACGATTCCCATACCCTTTTATATTTATGCTTTGAGCTGGATTTATATTCTTCAGATTCTTAGCATATTCCAACCTAGTATAATACAGTACTCCATTAGTGGATTTTGGGCATGCGTCTTTGTTGAGGTGATGGCGTATCTTCCTATTACTGTACTGTTTTTTTATTACTTGGAATAGAAAAATCTGGATACGGATAAACTTAGAATGGCTGTTATTTACAGAAATGATAATTTCGCTGTCTGGAAAGTAATCTTACCGTCTCTTTGCCCATATGGGCTTGCGGTAGCCGGACTGATATGTACCTTTTCAATGACAGAGTTTTCTGTTCCTTCTATGTTTCAATATAATACATATGTTTTAGATATTTTTTCTGTGTATAGTAGAACAGGGAGTGCTATAAAAGCATATGCACAATGCATTCCTTTGTTTATAGTACTTGTCGTCCCGGTTCATTGGCTGGTTAGCAATTTAAGAAGTTTTAGCAGTAAAAAAATATTAGGACAAAGTACTGCTTGAAAAATTACTGGCTGGACTAAAATATTAAGTTTTTGTGCGTTTTTTTACTTGTTATACAAGTAGCTTTCCCAATCATAACTTTAGGGACTACAATGGGAGGAATTAAAAACTTTTTTGCATCGTTTGCTTTAATTACTGAAGAATTTAAGACATCTTTTTGGATGTCTGTTTTTAGCGCTGTAATATGTGTTTTGATTTCATATTATCCTGCGAAATTTTTTTAAGCGAAGAGCGTTTCGGTTTGGCAGGTTTTATTTTTTATGCCATAGCAATCCCGGGGACAATCCAGGCTATGGGATTATTAAAGCTAGTAAATTCTTTTGGATGGACAGGACTTGAACATAGTACTTTAATGACGTCTCTTGGCTGTGCCTTAAAGTCTGCACCTATTATAGTTTTATTACTATATGCTTCTATGCTAAGGGTGGACAAAAAAAGCCTTAGAAATAGCGGAAATTTTATCCATACGGTACATAGATTACTTTAGAATAAAGTTTGATATGTTATTGCCAAGTATACTTTTGGGTATGGTGTTATCTTTTTTCTTTGCTTTTGCAGAGGAAGGCATCCCATTAATTTTTAATGGCACCGGGTAAAGAGACGGTTACGGTGAAAATTTACAATTATTTACACTATGGTGCATCAGAATATGTATCCGCATTTTCCATAATTGTGGTATTATTTATTATAGCCATAGAAATAATATTATTTTGTTTTGTTAAAACATTTAAGAGGAGTAGAATAAAATGATAGAAGTACAGGAAATACAAAAAGAATTTAATGGTATTAAAGTCTTAGAGGGTATTTCCTTTCGTGTGGATGATAATAATGGCTTATTTATTATTGGGAGCAGTGGGTGCGGAAAATCAACTTTGCTAAGAATAATAGCTGGATTTGATTATGAATACAGTGGTGAAATTAGTATTAACGGAAAGAAAATTGACAAAAAGCTCAGTCCTAATCAAAGAGATATCGGAATAGTTTTTTTCAAGATCCTACTTTTATGGAACCACATGACAGTGAAACAAAATGTGTCATATGGAATGATGGAGAAAAGAGAGGAAAGAATATTAGAAGTTGTTAACGGACTTCAAATAGAACATTTACTGCATAAGTATCCTGAGGAAATATCAGGTGGACAAGCTATGAGAGTTTCTTTAGCAAGAGCATTATTGTCTGATAAGGGAAATTTATTATTGGATGAACCATTATCCAATGTAGATGTTCAAACCAAGCAAATCATAATGGACTATTTAAGGAAGAATTACTGTAATTGTAAATGTATCATATATGTTACGCATGATCGTGGTGAAGTTAAAGAATTGCCATTTAAAACTATTAGATATCGGAAAATGAAAAAAACTTAACATAATTGTAAATATCATATTTGCCTTAATGGTAGTAAGTATCCTGAGTTATGGCATAAAAAAAGAAAAAAAGAGAGAATATAAAGCTTCTTCCTATCATTTCCAAATTCTGGAGGATAAATCAGAGATATCAGCTCTTTATAGTGATGGGAGACATGTTTGATGTTGGAACTAATGAGGGTCTAAAGGTCTATGATCCCATTACGAAAACAATAGTATCAGAAATTAAAAGTATAAAGATGATTTATACAGCCAGTATTGTAGGTGATGGAGAAGGCGGAGTTTGGATTGGACATGAAGAGGGATTAACACATCTTCAAAGCAATGGTAGTAAAGTTAGCTTTCAATATCCCCAGGTTCCTAAGGGAAGAGTGAATACAATAGCGTTGAAAAATCATGAAATATACTGTGGAACATATAATGGTGCTGCTAAATTAGTGGAGAAGAAGGGAAATTGGGAGGTAGAAAATGTCCTAAATAAGAAAACCGGATTACTTTCTGATTCAGTAAATGTTATTTTGCCAACGGAACAGGGGCTTCTTTTTGGCTCATATTTAGATTCACAGGGAGGAATAACATACATTTCTGATGATGGTGATATAAGCTATTTGGGGAAAAATACCGGACTTACTCATCCATATGTTACTTCTATAGTAAGAGACACGGATGGAAAGATTTGGATTGGGACAGGGTATATGAAAGAAGGCGGTCTCGTCCAAGTAATTTTGAATGATGGGAAGCCTCAAATTATAAATAAGTATTCAGTTGAAGATGGATTACCGGGAGAAAAAGTTCGATATCTCTTTGTAGATGATTATTCTTTATGGGTAACAACAGAATATGATGGAGTGCTTATTAAAAGAAGAAATCATAAATTTGATTGGATGGATAGTAAGAATATATATTTATCCAAGGAAACAGGTCTTTCTGATAATGAAATAAAATGCATTATTAAAGTGAATAAAGAATATTGGCTGGGCGGCAAGTACGGATTAACAATTGTTCCGGAAGACATGATGAAGTAGGTGGTAAAAATGAGAGGGAAAAGACCTGTAATTTTACATACAATGTCTCTAAATGAATATATTATGGTTTTTAAGTATATTATGGCGGAGACTAAGCATATACGTAGCATGGGATTTGTAAATACCCCTTTGCTGTTTGAAACTCTGGATAATTCTCGACTAGAGTCTTTAACACGTGAGGCATTAGAACATAAAACATTAATTAATACTGAAAAAGGTATAGCAATCAATGATATCGTCATTACATTTATTCAGAACTGGATAAAAAAAGCAAGGATATTATTGCCTTGAAAAAGCCGTCTTTTGCAGAAAGTAAGGGATTTTTCTTTACAAATGTTGAGGGGCGTATATTTAGCAATCAAGCAAGATGCTGAAAAAGATGAAGCACTGTTGATTGCAGATTCCAATATTAAAAAAAGTTTATAATCAGTTGAGGGAGGAAATTGAAAAAAACATGACTTAGGAACATTAAATAAATTAAAAATTTTCAGATAAAGTTTCGGATAAATATAGCGGAGAAGTTCCTCTTAAAGTTACTCCTGTTTCAAGGGTCTTTTTGCAGTGTTTTGACAATAATTCCGGATATGAAGTTGATGAATTGATTCATATCGGAAAAAAAGCAGTTAGAAATTATACAAGTAGATGATACTCATAAAGTTCTCGATTTTAGAAGAGGACGAAATAAAAACGCTCGGCAAGATTATTATTCAATATATTGAGAAAAAAATTGCTGTTCTGATTTAGATAATTATGCTAGAGCTAAAGACTTGGAAAAAGAGGATCCGGAGTACTATACCAGATTTAGTTTTAAAAAGATTAACACAAGATCAAAAATTTCCCAAGGAGCTTTTTGGATTTATAAAATTAATAATATTGAATATTATTAAAAGGCTTTTACGAATTGGAAAAACCTCTTAAAAACACTTGCAATCACAGCGGTTATGTCTTTAGCAGTTTTTTTCTTTGGAATATATTTGCGCTCTGCTATTTAAATGATACTTTTTTTATAAAGATACAATCTATTTTTGGAAAAATCGACCCCTTTATTTATTGGCCGGTAGAGCGGATGCCTCTGGGGTAATCGGGCTACCTAGGGTTTTGTGGATACGATAAATACAGTAACGATTACTGCCGTACTTTATTACCTTCTGGCTATTGCAGTTCGGACATTTATTGCTGATGTAGCATCCGGAAAGCTGAAGTCCAATTTTTTTCTTATTTCTTATCTTTTAGGCGAGACATTAAAAAGGTGTGAGAAGGCTACCAGCAAAAAGATAGACTTTTTACATATGGCAAGAGCTGGCTCTCGCTGTTCTGTTAAATTTATTTATTTTTAATCCCTATGCGGTCTTTTTGCTATCTGTGATGCTTCTCATTTCATGTATGAAGTATGAAAATGGGGAATAGCCCCTTTGTTGATGATGCTTAATGCCAGCTGTCGCTATCAAAAAGTAGCTCAAGGGCAGCAGAAGCCTCCTGTATTTGGAGGGTTTCAATTAAGGCTTTTGGGATTAAGTATTGGTTTATTCCTATGTTCTGCGCTAAACCTTTGTTTGTGGTTTACTGTAGATTTTAATTTTGAAATCAGGCTGATACTATCTGCTATTCTTATTATCTTATCATTTATTAAGATTGGCATTATAAAAGTTAATAAGTCTATTACCACTGTAGTTTTAGTTTGTTGTACTGCTTTTATCATCATTGCCGTACTGACAAGGTATGGAGAAATATCTGTACTTGCGGACGACGGCGGATGGACTGAATCAGGATCGTCTATTATAGGACTTATACAAAATCTTGGTTGGCCTACAGTGGTGGCATATTCCCTTGTGTTAGCGGTGGCTGTAGGCATTGGGTGCGCAACCGCTGGATTAGGAACAGCAGCTATAGCGGTGGCATCCGGAACGATGTTTGGCATCTCAGCTCTCTATACGACATTTTCAGAAGAAGGAAGAGAAGAAGCTTATGATTTTATCTGGGGAGGATTTAGCCCTTATGGTGGAGATAATAAGAATGCGGGATTTTTAAGATTTACGTTGTCTTTCGTACCGGGGCTGGGTACTGTACTGAATTATACAACTGGATTAAGAGATATTTACTATGCTACAGAGATTGGGGATTGGGAAACTGCTATATTCGGCATGTTTGATCTTTTACCAACAAGATTGGAAGAAGTAGAAAGTGATGCATCAATGGAGCAATATCCGGATTATGTTTATAATGCGGAAGACTATCATTATGTGGATGAATTTCAAAAATCCATTGAATAGCGATTTGGATAAAATTGTAGATTCTGTCGGAGAAGATAAGCTGAGTGAAGATTATTTAATGACTATAAATCAGTCTATAAAGGATTTAAGCCAAAGAAATGTCTTTACAGCTGATGACGAAGCATCTAATGCTCTGCTAGAAGTAGGAGAGAATGCAGGTTATTCCAGAGGAGTAATAGAAAAGTATATTGAAAAGTTAGAAGTTGATATAGATTATGAAAAGACTGAGAGGGCAAGAAAGATGTGGGGAGATGGATGGGATACATTATCCCCTAAGGATCAAGATGTTCTAAAAGATGTTTGTACAAATAGGATGAATGCGGCAGAAAGTCTAGTAAAGAAAAAGTTAAATGGAATCAAGACTATCGTTGAATTTAAGAATAGATATGATAATGGTATATTTGATTCTACCTATAGTTTAGATGATATCTTAAAATTAAAAATGGAAAAGGCTGCTAGCCCAAAGCTATATTCAGGAATAAGTAATAGCTCTTATCTACTACGTGCTGATGAGTTTATTTCAGATCAAGCCGTTGTGCAATACATTAAGGATCTTTGCCCCAACAATAGTAATATTTCAAATTGTAATAATTTACAAGAAATTGCAAATGAACTAGCTTCACATCCTGTAGAAGTCGAGCTTGTACATTTTCAAAATGCAGCAAAAGATGCTAATAATATTTATTTTCATAATGGTAATTTTGGAAATCCAAATAATAGTCTAGTATCAGGGGGAGGAGTTTTTTCTGTTCCAGAAAGTAGTCTGGAGCATTACGCAACACAATACAGTAATATATGTTCTTATGAAAATGGAACTTTTTCAATATCTGATTTTGAAAAATTCGGCCAAGAAGTATTATCCGGAGCTAAATTTAAGCAAAATGAGGGCGTTTATATGATTAAAACTCTAGTTCCTTTAAAGGATGGCTATGTATCTATGCCTTCAGTTAATAGTCCAAGTGCATACATGGACCAGTTTGTTTCGGGAGGAAGACTGTTGAGTGGTGAAATTGAAGTGACACAACGACCATTACCGGATATAATTAGTAATGCAATAGCAACAGGAGCAAATGAGTTATCCGGCATAAAAGAAGGGGTCAGTTATAAAATAATTGATTTAAGGTGAATTTTTATGGGAGCATATGATGATTTAGTGGAAGAAGCAGTATTCTTCGTGAAACAAATTCATAAAGAATATTGTGCGGGTAAAGAAATCGCCTATGTAGTGATATTAAGTGGACTTGGAGATTATCGTGTAGCAGTCAATCCTGATGAGGATCATAATGAACAGGCTGTTGTAGACGCTATTCATCAGTATTATGCTGAAACGGGAGACCAAAGAGTGATTGATGGCTATCAGATGGGGATATTCACGCTAATTCGCGTTGCAGGAAATGTTAGAACATTGGGTGATTTACTTGGTCTGCTATTTTATGAACTGAAGAAGGAGCGTAATGGGGAGGCCAGCTTTACTGTTGATATTGAAGAAATTTTCCGAAAAACGAACAGTATGATTGCGGAAAGATATGATACTTATAAGAAAGAGAGTCCAAGGTTTGAGGATTGGTTTTCTAGACAGCAGACCTTTGCGATGGAACATTATGGCTTAGTTTTGCAAGGAAAGCCGGAGCAATCGAGCTAGGACAGTATGTGTTTCTACTTTCTGTCAGATTTGCAGATTATTCAGAAAAAGAAGTATTAACTACAAGGTGAATTCTATGAGTAAAACAAGATACGATGAACTGGTACGCAGTGCAAAATTTGGTGTGAAATTAATTCACAAAGAATATTGTGCCGGTAAAGAAATCGCGTATGTAGTGATATTAAGTGGACTTGGAGATTATCGTGTAGCGGTCAATCCTGATGAGATGCACAACGATCAGGCAGTTATAGATGCTATTCATCAGTACTATGCTGAAACGGACGATCAAAGAGTGATTGATGGGTATAAGATGGGGATATTCACTCTCATTCGTGTTGCGGGAAATATTAGAACTCTAGATAGCATACTTAATATTCTTTTCTATCAACTTGAGAAAGAACAAGAGGGAAATGCCAGCTTTATTCTTGATACGGAAGAAATTGTCCAAAAGTTGAATAGTATGATTTCAGAAAGATATGATACTTATAAGAATGAGAGTCCAAGGTTTGAGGGTTGGTTTTCTAGAATGCAAACCTATGCATTGGAAAAACATAGTTTGGTTTTGCAAGGAAAGCCGGAGCAATCGAGCTAGGACAGTGTGTGTTTCTACTTTCTGTTAGATTTGCAGATTATTCAGAAAAAGAAGTATTAACTACAAGGTGATTATCTATGAGTTCAACAAGATACGATAGACTGGTACGCGAAGCAAAATTCGGTGTGAAATTAATTCACAGAGAATATTGCTCCGGAAAAGAGATAGCTTATGTAATTATTCTAACCGGCTTAGGAGATTATTTTGTGGGAATCAGTCCGGAAGAAGGCCACAATAATCAGGCAGTTATTGATGGTATTCACCAATATTACGCAGAAACGGAAGATGCAAGGGTGATTGAAGGATATCAGGCCGGGATTTACAAGCTAATAGAAGCATCAGGACATATGAAAATGTTTAGTAATTTATTGAGGATTCTCTTCTATGAGCTTTATAAAGAACATAGAGGAGAGGCTAGTTTTGCTCTGGATATGGAAGAGATTTTTAGACAGCTAAATAGTATGATTTTGGAAAGATATCATAATTTCGAGAAGGAGGATCCATTTTTTGAACCATGGTTTTCCAGATATCAACAATCTGCACTGGACGATTATGGTTTGGTTTTGCAAGGAAAGCCGGAATCTTAGAATTATAAACTCGGTCTTTCTTTCCCCTGTACTTCCTGAAGTCCTCTCCATTTCCCCCTTGCGTTCAAGGCAATATTTTGTACAATAAGAGGGAGACAGAGAGAGGTATCGGATGAACAGAGAAGAATTTGATGACGAGTATTACCAGCAGAAAATGATGGAACACCGCATTCGGATGGAGAAGCGGAGAGAAAAAAGAAAGAAGGAGAAGCGCCTGCATATCCTGCTCTTTTTTCTTCTGCTTCTTTTGTTGTTCCTGGCTTTTATCGGGGTACGTTATGCCCTGCCCTATGTGCAACAGCAGGGAGGTATTTCCTTTGGGAAGAAGGTCTCTGAAAGCACGATTGCCAAGAATCGCCCGGTGGTAAAGCTTGGGGAAGGGGAAACGGAAGAGAAGGGCGATGTAGTAGAGGCAAGTGAAACTCCGGCTCTTTCGGAAAAAGGATGAGGGCCTTAAAGACGGCGGAGCTTCAGGCGAAGCAGTATGACTATGACAGTGCCATCGCCACCTTAAATGCTTTGAACCTGTCTTCCGATACGGAGATTTCCGCGAAGATTTCTCAATATGAAGAGGAGAAGGGCAAGCTGGTTCCCGTCAATATGGATGATATCACCCACATTTTCTTCCATATCCTGATTGTGGACCCGACCAGAGCCCTGACGGACACCCATCAGGGAAAGCAGTTCAATTCTGTAATGACCACCATTCCGGAGTTTGAGGAAATTATCAAGGAAATGTACGATCGAGGTTACGTGATGGTGCATATGCATGATTTGGCGGAAATGCAGGAACAGCCGGACGGTACGAAGAAAATGGTGAAGAAGCAGATTATGCTTCCGGAGGGGAAGAAGCCCTTTGTCATGTCCCAGGACGATGTGAATTATTACATTTACATGGAAGGACACGGCTTTGCGGACAAGATGGTTTTGGATGAAAATGGAAAGCCTAAAAACCAGTATACCGATAAGGATGGAAATGTTACCATTGGGGATTATGACCTGGTGCCGATTTTGGATAAGTTCGTGGAGGAGCATCCGGATTTTGCCTACCATGGCCATAAGGCGGTGATTGCATTTACCGGTTATAACGGCGTCCTTGGCTATAGAACCGATGAGACCTTTGATCCTAATTCTCCTGCCTTAGACCCGAAAAATAGGGCAAATCCTAATATCGAAGAGGATAAGGAAACTGTTAAGAAGATTACCAGGGCCATGAAGGAAGACGGCTATGAATTTGCCTCCCACTCCTGGGGACATATCAATTTCGGTACCAGAGATTTGGCTTCCATTTCCAAGGATACGGATCGTTGGGAGAGAAACGTGGAGCCTCTTCTGCCGGATCCCTGTGAGATTCTGCTTTACCCCTTTGGAGATGATATTGGGGACTGGCATCCCTATCAGAAGGGAAAAGAAGACGGAAAATATGATTTGCTGGAGGCGGCAGGCTTCCATTACTTCTGTAACGTAGATTCCGCAAAGGTTTGGATGCAGTACGGAGATGATTTTGTCCGGCAGGGAAGAAGAAATCTGGACGGTTATCGCCTGTATGAATCCTACAGCGGCGCGGCGGATAGACTTTCCGACTTGATTGACGTGAAGAAGGTCTTTGATACCAGAAGACCTACCCCTGTAACCTGGGAATAAAGAAGCATTTGGAGAGGAAGAAAATGAACCGGAAACTAGACACCGAAGAGGTACGACATTTATTTGAGGGAATGCAGCAGCTGGAAACCACGGAAGAGTATTTTCGATTTTTTCGAGGACCTTTGTACCATCAATGAGCTTCTGGCCATGGCCCAGCGCTATGAAGTGGCCAAGCTTTTGCAAGAGGGGAAGACCTATATCGACATTGCGAAGGCCACCGGAGCTTCCACGGCAACCATTTCCAGAGTCAACCGTTCTTTACATTATGGAGAAGACGGTTATGCAGTAGCCTTTTGAGAGGATAGCCAAAAAGGAAGAGGAAAAAAATAAAAAGGAACAGCTTTAAACAATCAAAAAGCTTCTCAATGATATAGTATGGAACCAGGGGCACGCTCTCGCTAGCTCGCCATGCAGCGGTTCTAAGCTTTCAAAAAAACAAAAAGCTAAGAACCGGCGGGCTCAGACTACCCCGTATTCCAAGGCTATATCGCTGAGAAGCTAGCCTTGTTTGATGATTACTGTTCCTTTTATTTCTTTTTCCTCTTCCTTTTCTTTTGGCTCTCCTCCATGCGGTCTACTATTTTTTTTCCATAAGTTGCTTTTTAAGGTAGACGTCAAAGGCCAGGAGACTTAGGAAGGAAAAGCTTTGGAGCTGTTCCCGCTCCGATTCCTCCAAGTTGGCAAAGGCGGGATCCTGTTCCGAAAAAGGAGCTGTTGGCGGTTTGAAACTTTTTCTCTAAATCCTCCACTAAGCTTTGCATTTCTCCATTGGCAAAGGAGAAGATTTCTTCGTAAATATCGGTGAGCCTGGGTTTGCTGTGAAGGGAAAAATAATTTTCCGCTAAGGGATCCACCACGGTACGGATGTCGGAAAGACTCAACATACTCTTATAATAGTAGATTAAAAGCAGAATCAGCATGTGATTCTTGTTGTAGCGCTTTCCAACAGGAGGAGGCAGAATCTTATTTTTGGCATAATTATTAATCATGGTTTTGGTAAGCGCTTTGTCCTCCGGATGACGCTTCATGGAGGCCAGATGTTCCTCCATAAATCCGGTCACCTGATCCATGTATAGATCCAGAGAGGGCAGGCTTCCCGCATGCACATGATGTAAACTTTTAAGATATTCGGTTAATTCATTTAAATATTGTTCGTCCATAAAAACAAGTATAGCATAGCGAAGTAGAATTACAAGAATTTAGCAGTGGCTATAAGGGGAAAATGGTACTATCCTTAAGCAAGGTAGCTTAAAGTACGAAGGAAAAAATAAGAGGGTATAGGATATATATGACCTAAGGAAAAGAAAGGAAAGCCATGGAGCTGAAAAATATATTAAACAAAGAACAGTATGAGGCCGCCACCCATGGAGAGGGGCCTCTCTTGATTTTGGCGGGGGCAGGCTCGGGAAAAACCAGAGTGCTGACCCATAGAATCGCCTACCTGATTTTTGGAAAAGGGGGTTTCTCCCTATCAGATTCTGGCGATTACCTTTTACCAATAAGGCGGCCCAGGAAATGCGGGACAGGGTGAATCAGCTTCTGCCGGAGCGGCAGGGAGAAATCTGGGTTTCCACCTTCCACAGCATGTGTCTTCGGATTTTAAGAAGAGAAATCGGAAATCTGGGCTATGACTCCGACTTTTCCATCTATGACACGGATGATCAGAAAACCGTGATGCGTCAGGTCTTTAAGGAATTGCAGATAGATAGCAAGATGCTGAAGGAAAGGTTGGTGCTTTCCGCCCTGTCCCAGGTGAAGAATCAGGGGCGAACCGTTTCCGACTATCTTTTGGAGGATCCGGAGGATTTTCTGGATGGGAAGATTCGTGCCTGCATCCGACTGTACGAAGAAAAAGCTAAAAGCAAAACAATGCCTTGGACTTTGATGACCTTTTGTTACGCTGTAAGGAGCTTTTTGAGAAGTTTCCGGCAGTTTTAGAGAAGTATCAGGAGCGTTTTCGTTATATTTTGGTGGACGAGTATCAGGATACCAATGATGTGCAGTTCCATTTGGTTTATCTCCTTGCTAAGAAGTATCAAAATATCTGCGTGGTGGGAGATGACGACCAGAGTATTTACCGTTTCCGGGGTGCCAATGTGGAAAATATCCTCTCCTTTGAATCTCATTTTCCAAACTGCAAGGTGGTAAAGCTGGAACAAAACTACCGCTCCACCGCTCCTATTCTGGACTTGGCCAATGTGGTCATTGCGGAAAATCAGCACAGAAAGCAAAAGAAGCTTTGGACTGCGGAGAAGGAGGGCTTGAAGGTCAGCTTTCAGGAATATGAAAGTGCCAAGGAGGAGGCGGCGGCTGTTATCCGAGGCATTCGGGATGCCGGCTGGAGCTATAAGGATCAGGCGGTACTGTACCGCACCAATGCCCAGTCCCGTTTACTGGAGGAACAGTGTATTCATTGGAATATTCCCTACCAGATTGTGGGGGGCGTGAACTTCTACCAAAGAAAGGAAATCAAGGACATCCTTTCCTATATGAAGATTTTGGTGAATAAAAAGGACGATGTGGCTCTTCGGAGAATCATCAATGTACCAAAGAGGGGTATTGGCGAGGCCAGTCTTTTAAAATTGCAGCAGTATGGAGAAAGTCTTGGAGGCTTTTCTTTGGTGGAATCCCTTCCCTTTGCCAAGGCGGCAGGACTTTCCGGAAAAGCTTTAAGCATGGTGGGAAGCTTCCAGGAAATGCTGGAGAGATGGAAGGATGTGGAATTAAGCGCCCTTATTGACCGCATTTTACAGGACACGGAATACGAAAAGGATCTTCAGGCAGAGGGGGCCATAGAGGCGGAAAGCCGTATGGAAAACATTCAGGAGTTACAGGGAAAGCTCCAGTCCTATATCGAGGAAAATGGAGAGGAGGGCAGTCTTTCCGCCTTTTTGGAAGAGGTGTCTTTACTTTCCGACTTGGATAGAAGTGACTTAACGGAAGACAAAATCACCCTGATGACCTTACATGGAGCCAAAGGTCTGGAGTTTCCGGTGGTCTATCTGGTAGGCTTAAATGAAGGCCTCTTCCCCAGTGCCCAGTCCATGTTTACTCCCGAGGAACGGGAGGAAGAGCGAAGACTCTTTTATGTGGGGATTACCAGAGCGGAGAAGGAACTGTATTTAACCGCAGGAAGAGACCGGGTGGTCCATGGCCAATATCAATCCATGCTGGTCAGCTCCTTTGTGGATGACGTGCCGGAAGAGTATCTGGAAAAGAAATATCTTTACCGGAAAAAGCCCAGTGAAGAAGATATTTTCATGGAAAAAACAGGCCGTTCCGGCTATAGCTCTTACTTACAGCAGGCGAATCAGTCTATCAAGGCCTATATGGGTCAGTCCGGCTATGGGGATTCTGCTTCAAGTGGCTATGGAAGGGGAAGTTCCTCCTACGGCTCTAGCGGTGCCTATGGTTCATCAGGGCGTTCATCCTCTACTCTATATGGCAGTGCCGGATATTCTTCTTCCAAAAAGCCTTTGGATCTTCAAGCCTATCAGCAGGCCGGCATTATCCAAAAGGGCATTTCCGGCATGAGCTCCGGAAGCCTGGATTATCAGGTAGGAGACCGGGTCAGCCATATGAAATTCGGAGAGGGTGAAGTTTTTGGCCATAGAAGAGGATAAGAAGGACAAACTGGTAACGGTGCTTTTTGACACCGAAGGACAGAAGAAGATGCTGGCGGGCTTCGCCAAGCTGAAAAAACTGTAGTTTAGCAAAAAGAGGCTGTAAAAAATCAAAATATAAATAGTCTTTATGTAGTATAGGTCTGAAATAGGGGTAATCTGAGTTTATGCCCCGTTTCAGACCTATATTGCATAGGAGACTTCTTTGATTAACAGCCTCTTTTTTTGCCTAAAATTTTAGCTTATTACGCAAGGATATAAACCATATCCTCCCAGCTCTCTCCGCCCCAGGTGGAGGGAGATTTACCCAAGTGCTCATAGCCAAAAACCGCTGTAGAAAGGAACAAAATGGGTATGGCAGGTGAGAAAAAAATCTTCTCCATACCCCGCTCTTCCTCCATGTCGATATAGCGGTTCATAATCTGACTGGCCAAGCCCTTTCCCTGGTATTCCGGCCGAACCTCCAGACCTAAAAAGAAAGCAATGCTTTGCTCCTTTTTCCTGTAAGGAGGCATTTTGAAAAAAATTCATCTAAAAAAAGACTTCAGAACCGGAGTGAATACCGCTCATATAACCGGCAATCTTTTTATTCACTTGATCAAAGGCAATCAAAAAATCTTCCGGTATTTTCTCAACACGGTCTTTGACCTCTTCATAGCTACAGGCTTCATTTTCCGAAAAAAACATATCTTTTCTATCGCTGCTAATTCTCGGATATCCTCTTCAGTAGCCGCCCGAAAAAGATACCGCTCCTGATTATACATAAGACTCCTTTCAAAAAAATGATATATTTTATTATTTTTATATCATAGCAGAGATTCATAGGAAAGGCAAATAAGAGGGGATCTATTTCTAAGGATTCAAACACAGGCTTTGTAATTACTGTTTATGCTATAAGAGAATTTTTATAATCGCTTTTATATTAGTTGATTATGTATAAGTTTTTGCTAAAAAAATTGTCTGAATTCCTGAAAAAAATATGTAAGATTGACATTCTTTGTGGAGTAGAATAAAGTTACTGTGAAACAAAAAATTAGTTTATTACAGATATATGAAACAAAAGTACATACGAAAGGAAGTGAGCGCTTCGTGCAACAATCTGTTATTCCGGAGATTAAATCATTATATCCTCAGATGAATGAAGCAATGCAAAAAAATAGCAGATTATCTCATTGATACAGAAGATAAGAAGTGTGTGGAGAGAGCTAGTGAATTAGCTCGTAGGAGTGGAGTCAGTACAGCTTCTGTCAGTAGATTTGTAAAAATGATGGGGTACAAAGAATTCCGTGACTTTCGTCTAAAGATTGTGATGGAAAAGCAAGAGGAGAATAGGCAGGAGGAAAATGAACTAAATTATAACGGTGAGCCTATTACTGGAGATGCTCATTCTATCTGTAAAACTATTTTTTCAAAAAGTGTTAGAGAACTGGAAGAGACTTGGGGGATACTGGACTTTGCTACAATGCAGACAGTGGCAGATTTGATACATGAGGCAAGAAGAATTGTGGTCATCGGCGTGGGTCGATCAAAAGTCACTATGGAGGCACTGTACTCTAGGCTGTATCGCATTGGATACCCGATTATGATGTTTAGTGATGCCCACGAGATTGTAAATATTACATCCATTATGGAAAAAAAAGATATTTTGATATGCGTGAGTAATTTTGGACAGAGTAAATCAGTGGTTGAGGGAGCAAGAAGAGCGAAAAAAAGAGGTATTCAAGTAGTGGGAATCAGTAGTATTAAAGAGTCTCCACTAGCTAAAATTTCGGATTACACCTTATTTAGTGCATATGATTATAATAATGCGCAGGATGGGAACCTATTTGATCCGTCCAGTGAGAATTTGGCACAGCTTGTTATTGTGGATTGTCTTTATATGCTCGTTGCTCATAAGAATAAAAGAAAAAATATCACTTACTTTAAGACATTTTCGAATGAGATTCATACAGAGCATATTAAATAATTAGTAAAAATGTTTAGAGGAAAAAAGAGTAGGAGGAAAAAAATGAATCGTTTACATAATACGCTGGAAAAAAAGCGGTAGAAGAAATGATTGATGGATATGTAGAAACCTACCCCGATCTTTTTGAACGGATAGAAGGGCAAAAAGTTCTATTGTATAAAGATAGAAAAAATGGTGTATCTATTTTAATTGGAGCAGGGGCAGGTAATGAGCCTTGGCCGATTGGATATGTGGGAAAAGGACTGGCTGATGCTTGCGTTTTAGGGGATATTTTTACTGCACCGGCAGCAGGCAGTATTCTTAAAAACGATTCGTGCGCTTTCTCATGATGAAGGAGTACTGTGCATTGCAACGAATCATGCTGGGGATGTTCTAAACTTTGAGTTGGTAAGTGAGCTTGCAGAACTTGAGGGAATTAAGACACGACAGATTTATGTTTCGGATGATGTGGATTCATCAGAAGAAAGAGAGGAGAGAAGGGGTATTGCCGGTGTTACATTGGTATTGAAAATACTCTCTGCAGCCAGAAATGCGGGACTTAGTTTAGAAGAACTAGTGCCTTTGGGAGAGAGAATAAATGATAATCTTTCCACGGCAAGCGTAACTACTTCTCCGGCTTTTGTTTTCGAAAATGGAAAACAAGCTTATGATTTACCGGATGGTTTTGTAGAGTACGGTATGGGATTTAACGGAGAATTAGGAAAAGAAAGAACAAATTTGCCAAGTGCGGATTCTTTAATAGAGAAGCTCATTGAACCTTTACTGATTGATTTACAGCTAAAAGAAGGAGATGAGATCGCTGTTTTTCTGAATGTATTTCAGGCAACAACTACCTTGGAAGAATGCATCCTCTTATATAGTCTCCAGAATGCTTTGAAGAGGAAGAAAATAAAAGTATTTGATACCTTTGTTCAATCACTCTTTCCCACACAAGGAGCAGGGGGACTCTCTCTTAGCTTTTTGAAAATGCAAGAGGAATATAGAGGATTTTATAAAAAAAGAAGCGTATTCGCCGTTGTTTTACAAAAGAGAAATGGAATAAACTTGGTGAGCATCATATACAGAGTACAGGGGTGTTCAAACTTAATGTAGAAGAAAAGATTTAGAAGGTGAAGACAGTATGAAGGAAGTTAGTGCTGATCAAGTAAAAAGAATGATGGAGAGAGTTGCTCAGAAAGTGGTGGAGTCAGAGCCGTACCTTACAGAGATTGACTTGAAAATAGGTGATGGAGACCATGGAACAGGTATGAAAAAGAGGCTTTTTGGCTGTTCAGAAAAATGTTGCTTGATTTGAAAGTTGATTCCTGTGAAGGGGTTTTTTCGAGCAGTGGGTACTTGCCTTTTTAGACACTATGGGCGGAGCTTCAGGCGTTTTATTTGGAACGGTTTTTATATCGGGAATTGTAAAAAGAGAGGAACGAAACAGTTTCAAATTAAGTGATTTTGCAGAGATTTTTTTCTACTTCATTAACTTCACTAAAAAAGAGGGAAGGCTAAAGTAGGAGATAAGACAATGGTGGATGCTTTGGAACCAGCAGTTCTTGCTCTGGAAGAGGGGGCAAAGGAAGGATTGGATCTTATAGAGGGCTTTCAAAGAGCTGCTTTAGCTGCAGAAAAAGGGATGGAGTACACGAAAACGATAAAAGCACGTTTTGGAAGAGCAAAGTATTTTGGAGATAAGGCCATCGGGCTGCAGGATGCAGGAGCTACATCAGTGTACATTATTTTTCCAAGCCATGTCTGATTTTTTTAAAGGGGGAGAAAAAAATTGATTCTTACAGTTAGTTTAAACCCTTGTATTGATAGAACAATAGAGATTGAGAAGTTCCTTTATGGAGGAACAAACAAGGTTTTGAAAACAAGGGAAGATGTTTCGGGAAAAGGAATTAATGTCAGTATAGCGTTACAAAATCTTGGTGTTAGCAATAAAGCGACCGGTTTTTCTTTTTCGGAAGATGAGGCCAGATTGAGACGCTTTTTTGAACGTATTCATTGTCCTTATCACTTTCACACAGTTCAAGGAAGTCTTCGTGTAAATGTAAAGATTTTCGACACAGAAAAAGCGTGTAATGAGTGAGTTTAATGATAAGGGACAAGAAGTTACTGAAGCCGATGTGTCTGCTTTCTTCTCTTTGATGGAAAAAGAGTGGGAAGGGACGGATATCTTAGTTGTGGATGGCTCCGTACCACCAGGGGTTCCAAGGAGTATTTATAAGGAATTAATACTTTTAGCAAAGGAAAAAGGGATAAAAACAGTCTTAGATGCTACTGGAGATTTACTAGCTTTGGCATTAGAGGCACAGCCGTATTTTGTGAAACCGAATCGGGAAGAGTTGGAAGCTTTTTATGGAAAGGCATTTAAAGATACCAAAGAAATGATTAGCTTTGGCAAGAGCTTACTACAGAAAGGCATACATTATCTTTGTATTTCATTGGGAGAGGAGGGAGCTTTATTTCTCACAGCAGAAAAGTGCTATCAGGCAAAACCGGTAAAGATTCTTGTACAGGGAGTACAGGGGGCCGGGGATTCCATGGTGGCAGGAGCTTGTTTGGCGATGGAGAAAGGCCTTTCAGATGAAGATATTTTTAGATATGCGGTAGCTTGTGCAACAGGATCTTTACTACATCCGGGTACTCAGTTGTGTGAAAAAGAAGATTTGGAAGCAATGTTACAAAAAGGTTGAAATTATAAATTTAGAAGAATAGAAAGGGAAAAAAATATGGCTTTGGTAAGTTCTAAGGAAATTTTGATGAAAGCTCAGCAAAGAGGGCTATGCAGTCGGTGCTTTTAATGCGGAGAACATGGAGATGGTTCAGGCAATTGTAGCAGCGGCAGAGGAATTATCTTCTCCGGTAATTATTCAGACAACTCCGGGAAGCTTGCAATATGCAGATACAGATATGTTTTTTTGGAATGGTAAACGCAGAAGTAAAAAGGCGAAAGTGCCGGTGGCTTTACATCTGGATCATGGAAACAGTGCAGAGCTTTGTGCGAAAGCGATTTTATCCGGTTACACCTCTATCATGATTGATGGCTCTAAGCTGGCTTTTTCTGAAAATGTAGCTCTTACAAAGAAAGTGGTTGAGTTTGCACATGCTATGGGAGTGCCGGTTGAGGGAGAATTAGGAACGGTAGGAGGAAAAGAAGACACACATGAAGTAAAAGACAGTGAAAAAGTCCTATACCGATCCGGAAGAAGCAAAGGAATTTGCAGAGCAAACAGGTGTGGATTTCCTTGCGGTTGGTATTGGAAATGCTCATGGATTTTACAAAGGAGTACCAAAGTTACGATTTGATATTTTGGAAAAAAACCAAAAGTCTGGTAAGTATTCCTATTGTTCTACATGGTGCGTCAGGAATTCCTGATGAAGATGTAAAAGAAATCAACAGGCCTTGGTATTTGCAAAGTGAACTTTGCAACCGAATTAAGAGATGCCTTTACCAAGGGAGTAAAAAGAGTACCTTGAGGAAGAATCCGGAAGTATTTGATCCAAAAGAAATACAATGGAGCAGGTAGAGAAAAAAAGTTAAGGAACTTATTAAGCATAAGATGCATGTATTGAATAGTGTCCATAAGGCATAAAAACTTAGATAAGAATTTGGAATACGTGAAACAGTATTTTGTTTTTCTCAATAATGGACAAATTTTAACTCGAATCAAAACGGGTAAGCAATCACGCAGACCTCGTTCTGAATATTTACTTACTTATCTTTAAAGGAGGAAAAAGTGATGAAAAAAGGTATTTCATTGGTAATCGCAGCGTTAATGGCGGTATCTCTTGTGGCTTGTGGAGGTGGCAGTGCTGCAAAGAGCACAACTGCTGCTGCATCAGAGCAAACAGAGAAACAGACGGAGAAAGCAGGAGAAACAGAGGCTAAGAAGGAAGAGACTAAAGGAGAAGCAAAGACCATCGGTGTAAGCTTACTGAACAGTACTCACGTTTTCTATAATAGCATTCAGACTGCTATGGAAGATCAGGCAAAGGAATATGGATGGACTTTAGATGTACAGGACGCGGCAGGAGATGCAAATAAGCAACTTGGTCAGGTACAGGATTTTATTACTAAGAAGGTGGATGCTATCGTTATCGCTCCAACAAACTCTGCAGGATCCAAGTCTATGATTGAGCTTGCAGAAAAGGCTGGAATTCCGGTATTTACTATGGATATCGCTTCTGATGGAAAGCCGGTTACTCACGTTGCTACAGATAACAAAAAGGGTGGACAGCTTGCTGCTGAGTATGTGGTAAATAATATCCTTACCGAGAAAAAAAGGGTAATGCAGCGGTAATTACTTATTCTGAAATCGAGAGCTGTGTAGATAGAGAGACCGGATTTACAGATTATTTGAAGGAGAATGCTCCGGATATCAAAGTAGTTGATGTGCAGAACTATTCCGGTGACCAGCAGAAGGCTGCAGATGTAATGCAGAACATGCTTTTAAAGAATGATAATATCGATGTTGTTTTTTGTGTAGGAGATCCGGCAGCTATTGGTGCTCTTTCCTCTATCACAGCAGCCAATGCAGCAACCAAGATTATCGGTTATGACGGAAATCCGGAAGGTGTTGCGGAAATTAAGAAGGGTGGAAACTGGGTTGCAGATGTTGCACAGGACCCTGCAGGAATTGGTAAGACCACTCTTGAGGCTATTAAGAAGCATTTAGAGGGTGAGAAGGTTGACTCCGAGATTTTGATTGCGCCTTATATTATTGATGCAAAGAATGCAAAGTAATAAAAAGATAGGTTAAGAGGAAGGCGTCCCAATTTTTGGACGCCTTTTTTTCTATAATATGGAGCATATTATGATGGAAGAAAGAAAAGAGACTTTAGTAGAATTAAAGCATATTCATAAAGGAATTTCCCGGCGTGAAAGTCTTAGAGGATATTTCTGTTGCTTTTATCCTGGGGAAGTACATGTTCTTTTGGGAGAAAATGGTGCAGGAAAAATCCACAATTATTAAAAATCATTTCCGGTATTTATCAACCTGATAAAGGGGAAGTTTTGATAGAGGGGCAGCCCGGGGCAAAAAAATATTCGAGAAGCGCAGCAGAGAGGAATCAGTGTCATTCATCAAGAACTTAGCGTTATTGAGGATTTAAAAGTTTATGAAAATGTTTTTCTGGGAAGAGAAGAGAAAAAATCCGGATTTTTAAACAAAGAAAAAATGATTGCGGAATGTAAAAGGATTTTGGATGAAATGGATGTGGCGATTGATCCACGCTCACCGGTATATAAGCTTAGTAATGGAGAAAAAGCAAATGGTAGAGATTGCCAGAGCTGTTTCTCAGAATAGTAAGTTAGTAATTATGGATGAGCCTACCAGTTCGCTTTCTGACCACGAGGTACAGTCTCTTTTTCGAGTTATACGTCAATTAAAGAAAGATAATGTTGCAGTAATTTATATTTCTCATCGTCTAAAAGGAAATTCTGGAGATGGGAGATATGCTTACCGTACTTCGAGATGGAATGAAGATTGCTACAGTGCCGGTTTCAACGGTAACTGAACAGAAGATGGTAGAAATGATGGTGGGAAGAGAAATCTCCCAATTTTATTACAAAGCCAAAAGCTCCGGAAAATAAAGAACTGGTTTTGGAGGTAAAGAATCTATGTTCTAAAAATCATTTTAAAAAAATGTTTCGTTTCAACTGTATAAAGGAGAAGTTCTTGGAGTAGCCGGACTTATCGGCGCAGGAAGAACTGAATTAATGAGGGCGATTTTTGGTGCTGATTCCTATGATAGTGGAGAGGTATTTTTGTATGGAGAAAGTTTAAAGGGATTGCATCCTAAGGAAATTATTAAAAAAAGGTATGGGATTAATTCCCGAAGATAGAAGAGGCCAGGGACTTTTACTGGAAAAAGACAGTTCGGGAAAAATACCAGTTTGGCATCTTTAAAAGAGAATAGTCATAGTGGTTTTTATTGATTTTTTTCGTGGGAAAAAGCGAGAAGCAGTTTTCCTACATAGACAAGTTACGGATTAAGACTCCTTCAGATTCAGCAATCATTAAAAATCTTTCAGGAGGAAATCAACAGAAGGTAGTAATAGCAAAATGGCTTTTAGCAAAGTCTAAGATTCTTATTATGGATGAGCCTACCAGGGGAATAGACGTTAATGCTAAAGCGGAAATATATGAGCTTATGAAGAATTTTGTCGAGGAAGGTGGTAGCATTATCCTCGTTTCTTCAGAATTACCAGAGGTATTAGGATGTTCTAATCGCATTATGGTAATGCGAGAGGGATATGTAACCGGTTTTCTGGATAGTGCAGAAGCGACAGAAGAAAATGTCATGCTTTTTGCCAGCAAAGGAAATGAGGAGGTTGTTTATGAATAAGAAAAATGGTGGTATATCAAAAGTCCTAAAAGGAGAAAATACCATGCTCCTTTTTGCGGTAGCGTTGTTTGCAGTGTGTCTTCTTTTTGTCCCTCGATTTGCAACAGGGGGAAATATCAAGAATATCTTGATTCAGATTTCAATCAATGCACTTATTGCCTGTGGCATGACCTTTACTATACTTTCAGATGGTATTGACCTTTCTGTTGGTTCGGTAGCGGCTATAGCAGGGGTAGCAGGAGCGTCTTTAATCAAAACTATGCCAAATGCATCTGTTCCGATGTCCATTCTGATTATATTACTAACTTCCTTAGTAATAGGTACTGTGTGTGGTGCTCTTAATGGATTTTTGTATTGCAAAGTTGAATGTTCCTCCCTTTATTGCAACTATGGCGATGATGAATGTAGCAAGAGGTTTAGCCTATGTTTTTACAGATGCAAAGCCGGTTTTTGGCTTGCCGGAAAGTTTTGGGTTTATCGGTTTAAGAGAACTTGGTATTATTCCTGTATCAGTTATTTTAATGGTTTTTATTATTTTTCTTAGTTATATTATTTTAACAAAGACTTGCTATGGAAGATATATTTATGCTGTAGGTAGTAATAAAGAGGTAGCTAAGCTGACAGGAATTAATGTAGATCAAGTCCGTTTTTCGGTCTATGTGATTTCCGGAATTCTTTCAGCATTAGCAGGGCTGGTGTTAGCCTCCAAGTTACAGAATGGACAGGCCACGGCAGCAGTAGGCTATGAGTTAAATGCCATTGCAGCAGTAGCAATGGGTGGTACTAGTATGTCCGGTGGACGAGGAGGAATTCCTCAGACAGTTATTGGTCTTATCGTTATCGGAATTATTAATAATGCGTTAAGCTTACTTGGTGTATCCGCATACTGGCAGACTGTAGCTATGGGTGTTATCATTCTGATTGCAGTAGTCATTGACCAGGCAAGAAAATAATTCACTAAAGTGAGGGAATGGGCCATAGAAGAATAAAAGAAAATAGGGGAAGTACTAAACGATGTGTTTTGGAAAAGTTTAGTACTTCCCTTTTTCATGTTGATTATTTACTATAGGATTAGAAT